>JAEEGF010785797.1_pt1 | contig 33034 bp, 15 predicted proteins | sample 9134171 | NCBI WGS metagenome assembly JAEEGF01 (sample SAMN16246542, study PRJNA631951) | gut metagenome | biome: gut microbiome; feature: rumen; material: AP-attached | host: Bos | place: Iran: Karaj | collected 2018-10
GTATTATTGGCTACGTACTGAGTAGCTGAATAGTTATATTGCATATAATATGCCTCGTCTGGAGAGGCAGGGATATAGGTGGCTGTCCAATAATAACCAGTTTGATAAGTCATGGCTGCGTCAACCCAGTTATTATGGAATCCTCCAACATCACGATAGCCAGCCTCGGGCAGAAGCACACATCCAACAGCCTCAATACGTCTGAATTCTTCATAAGTAAGGGGGTTCACCTGATTTTCATTCAAAGTAATGCCGGAAGGTAGGCGGTCAATGGTCCAGTCGTCGGGGAAAATAAGGCAACCATGGATAGTGGATTTACCTGTGGGATGATTGGGGATATCGGTGATATTAACATTGATACGCAAACCCTCAGCACCTGGACGACCACCCAACAAATAGGCCCATTCAGCCGCTGTCATAGTGAACCAAGTGTTGGCAGGGTCACCGTCGATAGCCATGGTTCCCCAGTCCAAAAAGGTAGGAGGAAGAGCAAAATAATAATCACTACCCTTTTCTTCTGCACGGAGTCCATAGGAATGGGTACCTGAAGTATACCAACTATTAAAACCTGATGTTTCATTGCTAATACTCCAGCAGAATAAATCCACTGTATTGGAAATATTATTATATCCAGAAGCCATATTACCAGTGCCGAAATAGTCATATTGATTCTCGGCGAAATGCCAAGTGGACTGGTCTGCATAAGTGTTGGGAGCACCGATATGTTGCAGATTGCCTTTGGAGAAGACTACTTTGCAATGGTCGGAGATGGAATAGTAGCCGGAGATTTCGGTGTCCTCCTGGGGAGTGCCGGAGTTAGTAATAAAATAGATGCTGTTACGCTCGATATTGATTGAAGAATAGTTCACTTCAACGTTGTCGCTGCCAGTATTGAAGCGGATTTTGACGGTGAAGGGAGTGCCAGAGGTGTAAGGAGGAACGATGACATACATCTTGGGGCTGGTGGCATGTGCGGCAACCTCGATGCCATTGGGCATTTCGAGCACCACGCGGCTGTTGGAACCAGTGTAGGGGATGTCGATTCTGGAGTCGGCACCATTGATGGTTGCAGTGCCGGTGCCCCACAAACCTCTACCCTGGGCAGTGACTTCAATGCTGCGGATGGTATGGGCATCGTCGGTAGGGTTGGTCCACTGCACTTCAATAAGGGAGCAAAGGTTGCGGAAACGCAACACCTTATCGCCATTAGCGGCGAGAGCAGCAGCACAAGGCAGGTTGATTTTCTGCTTGACTACGCCATCAACGGTCTCAGTTTCCCAAGTCTGGAGGTGGGGAAGTTTGATGGCGGTGGAAGCCTGAACACCGTCATCGTCGGTGACGATACTGGCTGGATACATGGCATAGTAGGTGCCCGATTCAATCTCCTCCACACCAGTAACCGTATAGTCGGAATTGATGGTGTAAGGATTATCGTCGTTGTTGACTCTGATTTGCTCGCCAGCAGTAAAAAACTGAGGCACATCGTTGGGGTTAAGATATATTTTGGAATTGGCACCTATAGGTTCCAGTTTGGTGCCAAGATTGACAACCCCGTTGGATTCTTTTTTGCAGCCGGCAAAAAGAACCATGCATGCTGCCAAAGCAGCTACAATTACTTTACTATTTTTCATTTTATCGAAATTTGCTTTGTTTCGGTATTACAATAAATTGGTTGGACAAACATCAGGGAATTATTCACCGATACTGCCTAACTCTCTGCGGAACATACCTTCGGCTTGGCCATCCACACCACCTTCTTGATAATCAAGTGTCTGGTCTTCTTGGCTTTTAACCCTAAAAGGGGAATCGAATCCATTTTCAACTTTGAAGCTCACCACTTTAATAGAGGGAGTCATGTACTTTTTTTCTTTTAAATCTTTCATCTTTAATTATTACTTTTATGTTCTTCTTATTTTGGGAAAAAGAATCAAAAATGAAGTGAATATCGATTTTTTTACACTCAAAGACACTGCGTACAAACGTTACTTCGCACACTGTGTCTGTCACTTACTTCACTTCACCTTTTTCTTCTTTCGTTTGCAAAAATACGCCTTTTTCCTTTACCAAACTCTATTTATAGTCTTTTTATCAGACGAATTATAATCATTTAATATTTGATATAATTACACCAATAACTATAGAAATAAGTAATAATGTTATAAAATACATATATAGAGGTATATTACCTCATATAATTCAAATATTTTTTGCAAATAAAATGAAAACTATACACCACGAATAGTTTCAGATGGTCAAATGGTAAAGAGTGAAAAGGATAAGGGTATAGAAGGGTACGGCGAAGCCAGGGGGTATATATATGAAAACACATACAGAAAGTCCATATATGTAAAAGGACTTTTGGTATTTATGCTGGCTCCGCCAGTGGGATACATACCCCACCACTGTCGTGGCACGCCTTTGAAAGGGGACGCTGACGCTGTGACGCTTGTCTGGTCAATTGGAACCCCCACGCTGACGCTGTTACGCCTGAAACCACATTTATTGCCCCAACGCTGCCGCTGTGACGATTGGATTCTCACTAGATGTGCTGACGATGCCACCAGGATGATTGTGAAAAAAAGGATTGCACCATCGCTAAAGCGGCGGAGCGGATAGATGCTGCACAGACAAGGAGAGCCTAATGTGACGGAGCAGGAATAGGCAGAAGGGAAACAAGAAGGGCGGAACGGGTGGCGGGAGAGATGCGGTGGGGATGGGACGTGCGGTGGCCCACAACCCAAAGGATGGCATCGGTGGAGTCGACAAGAAGAAGCTGACGTTGTTTGTCGAGAAGGCTGAACTTATGGTTGGAGAAGAAATCGCTGAGGAGTTGGGAACCATGGGACATGCCGAAAGGTTGGAAACGGTCGCCTTGCCGCCAATGACGCAGGGAGAGCGGCAGACGGACGGTGTCGGCATCGAAAAGGGCCTGGGTGGGAGGCAGAGAGCGAGGATTGAGGGTGAGGTCGGAGATGGGGATAGACTGAAGATGGATTGGGGGCAGGAGTTCGGAGGCAGGGGCAGCGGAGAGGGGAGTGATGAGGAGAGCGTCGCGATCGAGAATGGCGCAATGGGATGGGGAATAGAAGCGGCTGCCGGAGCGGGTGGCAGCGGAGATGGTGGCGACGGTGGCGGAATTGAAGCCCAAGGGGTGAAGCATTTCAAACAGCAGCTGGAAGCGCAGATTGGGTTGGGCAAGGGCGGGCAAGAGGTCGGCGAAGTTGAGGGAGAGCCGGAACGAGCCATCGGGGAGGGAGGAAAGCAGCTGTTTGGTGAGCGGCTGGAGCAGGGCTTGATAGAGATGCTCGGCTGACTGGAGGTGGGCGATGGTGGCGGAGACGGTGCGGTCGGCAGCGGGCTGCAGCTGACGGAGGAGTGGGAGCAGCTGGTGGCGCACCTGGTTGCGGCGGTAGTCGAGGGAGGCATTGGTGAGGTCTTCCACATGGTCGAGGTGGTGGCGGGAGGCATAGGCTTCGATGTCGTCGCGACCAAAAGGTAGCAAAGGACGTACCACGTGGGCCTGCACCGGCAGGATGCCATGGAGACCGGAGAGGCCAGTGCCGCGGAGAAGGTTGAGGAAGAAGGTCTCGTTGGAATCGTCGCGGTGGTGGGCGGTGAGGAGAGCCGGATAGCCATGCGTTTGGCAGAGGGTGAGGAACCAGTCGTAGCGGAGACGACGGGCAGCATCCTCGACGCTGAGCTTATGGGTGTGGGCGTAGTCGAGGGTTTGAAAGTGCTGCACATGGAAGGGAACACCATACTGCAGAGCCAGATTGCGGACAAAAAGCTCGTCGCGGTCGCAGTCGCCCGGACGCAGGTTGAAATTGCAATGGGCAATGGCGAAGGGGAAGTGGGCACGGTGCATGAGATGGGAGAGGACCACAGAGTCGACACCTCCGCTAACAGCAAGCAGCACCTGCTGCCCCGTGGGGAAGAGGTGCTGCTGAGCCACATGTGCTATGAATTGCTGAAGCACTATTTAAGAATCATCTTGCGCAAACGGCGCTGACCGTTATACTCAATGCCATAGTAGTAGACACCCGAGGAGAGGTTGCCCTTGTTGAAGGAGATGGTGTTGCGGCCTTCGGAATAGAGGCTGGTGCTCTCGTAGACCTGACGACCCACAACATCGTTGACGAAGAAGCGGACCTGACCACTGGACGGGATGACAAACTCGATACGGGTAGAACCATCGAAGGGGTTGGGATAGTTCTGCTCCAGACCGAACTTGAAGTCCTGAACCATGGGGACATCCTCAAAGTAGTTGATGACTTCGATGATGGTGGTTTGATCGTTGGCGGGATTAGCATCGGGGCTAGGCGGTTTCAGAAGGCCAGTACCCAGGTAGGTGCGGGTGGGAGACTTAGGAATCTTGCGGTAGTTGCCCTGATTATCGATGAAATCGAGATGGATAGTCTGACCCGGTTCAATATATCTGTCGTAACGAGAACGCGAGGTCTTGATGGCGTTACTGCCATTGATTACAGCCTCAAGATTGATGTTGTTGTTGTATGGCAGGTTGGCCGTATTGGTGAGAACGGCACGGATGCGGCAAGAGTCAGTCCTGTTCTCTTCCACCTGGAGTTTGATAATACCCAACTCGGTGGAGAGAGGAAGAATAGTGAAGGATGTGTCGTTGGATTGATTGGTATCGTTGGGGACAGAGACATAAGAAGTGATATAATCGTATGGGGCAGAACGTTGATGGACGACCCTGTTGAAGTAATGAACAGCACGTTCGCCAGAGGCAAGGCCGTTTTCGCGGTAGAATGTTTGCTCCATACGGGTGGAGATGTCATTATCGTACCAGAAGCCAATGGTGAAGTTGTTGACCCCACGAGCACCTATGTTTTTGACTGCAATACCCACGTTTTGCAAAGTGTCATCGGTATAACGGGTATCCACAAAGGCACCTTCGACTTCCACATCGGTAATGGCCGAGACACCGGAAATGAGCATGGAGAGAGTGTCGTTGTATGGATAAACATCCTGAGCATATTCGCCCCAAGTGGTGAGTTCCATGGTACCCATAGTGGAGCGTTCGCGGTGTTGGAAGGTGTAGTTGAAGTACTCGCCCGAGCCGAGGGGATGGCCCAGATAGGTGCCGAAATCGACATGCTCGCGAATAGGAGTACCAGCATTATAGGAGTAGACCATGTCGATGGCGTTGATTTCGTTCTGGCCGAAGTTACGCATACGGACCGTGATGTACATGCTGTCGCCAGCCACTACACTTCTGAGAGGCGACACGATGCTGGAGAGCTGGAGGTCGTTCTGCAAGGGCGAAAGAGTGAATGTCTTGGTGGTTGAGTCGTTGTCGTAGTAGATATCGTGCTGCATGCGGGTGAAGGCAGTGATATCAAAAGTATCGGGGAAGGCATTGGTGATGATGAAAGGATCGGGGAACTCGAACTCGATATCGCCATCGATGGGGACAGTGTCGGGACATACCGCCTCACGAGCAAGATAGGTGCCATAAGGACGGTAGCTGACGGGGATATCTGAAACTGCCTTTAAGCCATAGTTGTGGATGAGGATACGAGGATGGACGGTCTGACCAAATTGTGGGTGGACAGGATATGTAATATCGACAACACCCACATCGTAGTCGCGACGAGCACGGCCAATGACAAGATTGTCGATGGCTGCACCATCACCGAAGCTGGCGGAAGAAGAGGTGGTGACCGGCGTGGTGAAGATGAAACGGAACTGGAGGCGTTGCGGGAAGTTACCGCTGGTACCCGTGGTAGGAATGCTGAGGGGGATATACTCACCGTTGTTGGTGGAGCCTGTCCAGCCTTCCTGCTGATCGTACCAGCTGGGATTGTCTTCTGCTCCCCAACGAGCATCGGGATGGTCGAGAAGGACCCATTTCTTTTCAAAGTTGAGATATTCCATCCACATGAAGGCACCCTCGGCCATATCCTTGCTGATAAGGAACTTGATGGTGTCGACTTTAATCTGCTGGATGTTGATGATGGGAGAGTAGACCACACTGCGGTTGCCGTGGACACCCGTGACCACCGACTCGGTGGTACTGGTGATGAGCGCATTGGGCTGAGAGTAGGCCGAAACGATGTGAGACTTGGCAGGGATGCCACGCTCGAAATAGTTGCGTGTGTAGTTGTTGTAGCCTGCTGGCATATACCATTTGTTGATGCCCACATCAAAGCTGTCGGCCACTGTAGCTTCGACCACAAAGTAGCGGTGGAACCGATAATGAAGCTCATTGTTGGCGGTATGGAAAGTATCGCCCGGCACAGACACGGTGCAAAGGAGGTCGGTGGTGCCTTCGTAGAAGTCGATAGAATCGAGACGGACAGGAACGCTCTTGCCCGGGTCGAGGTTACCAGTCCAATTGATGGTGCCTGACTGGGCAGGATGGTAGTTGTCGTTGAAGGCATATTCGATTGTGGCGCTGGTGAGAGGCGTAGCGCCCTTGTTGGCCAGCATGACAGTTACATAGTGGTTGTTCTCGGTAACAATAGGATTGCGCGGAGCGGCCACACGGGTAAGGGCGGCATCAACAGAGTCGAGTTCAACATCCTCCTGCACGTACAAGAGGTACTGCTGAATCTGGCCGTTGGCGTGAGTGGCATTTGTGGGATAATCCATAAAGGCAGTGGAGTCGCCTTCGACCCAAACAATCATACGCTGATAGCCATAGTGGGCATATTCAGGTACGGTATAAGGAATGCTGATGGGGCGACGGCTGCGCACCTTATAGCCCTTGCCCAGGAGAGAGGGCTGGGGATTGATGTTCTCCTCGTTGACGAAGTCGTAGAAACCATCGCGGTTGTAGTCGATGGCCACAAAGAGGCTGGCAGCGGTGCTGGAGTCCATCTCATTTTGGTTGTTGGCCACCTCGATGGTGATAGTATCCTGAGTGCCGCGACGCACAAAGAGGGTAGGCACCTCGGCCTGAGCAGCATTGTAGGAGCCCAGCCAGAGATTGTCGTAGCCTATCATGTCGGGCATCTGATTGTCGATTTCGTTGAAGGAGACATGCTTGATATCGAAGCCTTCGGTAGCGGTGATATACCAGTTGTTGTCGGTGAAGAAGTTGTCGTAGACAGATTCGGGCAAGGCTTTGAAGTTGTGGATATGGCGGAGCGTGTCGTTGCCGCGCTGCTGGTCGTCGGGATGGTAGACCCAAGCGTTGAGGGTATACTGTGTCTGGACGAGAGCCGAAGCGGTGTTCTGGAGCAGAGCGGTGTCGAAGGTGAAGTCGTAGTAGCTGACATTGTCGCCTACACGGCCAGGGATGGTAGTGCGGACGGTGTCGTGGACTTCGAGATAGGTGACACGGCCATTGGCGTTCATGAATTTGAATGCAATGGGAATATTGCTGATGGCCTGACTACCATAGTTGACCACACGGAGGGTGACGGTGTCTTTCTCGAGATAGACACGGCCAGAGGCACGAGGTGAACGCACTTCGGAGATAGAGACATCGTAGTAGAGCGGAGGATTGATACCCACGTTGATGGGAGCATAGTAGCTGGTGCAGTTGCGGGTGCTGAGGCAGGCGAGGTAGTAGGTAGAGTCGTGGAAATATTGCGGTGTTTCGCTCCAGTGAGTGGAACGGTTGTAGTTGTTGTTGCCGTTGTAGAAGAAGTCGCCACTGGTGGTGTCGCGATGCCAACGGATGGTGCGGTTGGCGTTCTGGGTGGCATAGAGATTGCCATAGGTGCCATAGTCGACCATGGTGTCGTGGGCGATGGGCATTTCGGGAGTGTGGTTGGAAGTGATGTTGGTATAGCTGGTGGTGTCGTTATGATACTTGACATCGAATTCATGATGTACGAAACCACGCAAACGGACGGTGATATCTCCGATGTAGCCGGTGGGATAGAGGTTGGGCTGGTTGGGAACGGAGAGCAGGACATCGCGGTTGGTACCGACAGGCAAGTCGTTGCCCGAGCCGAAGGTGTGGACATCGGTATTGTCGCTTCCGGGGAAGTTGGGGAAGCTCTGAGTGGAGGGCTGGTGACAATAGTAGTCGTAGCCGAGAGTGAAGGCGTAATCGCCCGGGAAGTCTTTCTTACCGGCATTCTTGAGGGTGTAGCGGAGAGGTACCTGGTACATGCGGCAGTGTTTCTCGTCCACAGTGCTGTCGACGGCCACAGAGACCAACTGGAGGTCGTAGGCCGGATAGATGAAGAACTGGGCAGTGTCGAAATTGTTGACCATGTCGCAGTCGGACGAAGCGGTAGACAGATTGCATTCGACAACCATATAGTGGGTGTCGAGGATGCCAAGAGGCGAGGGTACCTTAACACTGTCCTCTATCAGACGGCCAATAGGCATATTGCGGATGGTGCGTACCTCGGAAGAGATGGTAGGTGAGACATTGGCGAAATAGGCCGACCAGGTAACATTGGTCTCAGGCGACTCACCATTATTATAGAACCGTACATGGACGAGAATTGAATCGGTCTCGATGTTGAGTACCTCGGGATTATTGCCCGTGGTAATAGCAGGCATAACCGGGGAGAGGAGCTCGGCGACAGAGACGTCGTGCGAACAACGGATGAACTCGTGAGCACCGATGGTGGGAGTAGGAATCTGAGGACGGGTGATGCCAAAGACGTCGGTGATGACATCGGGATTATACTGTGCCTTGTCGGAGAACTGGGCAAGTTTGAGCTTGAGGTTGGTGGGATAGTAGACATAGTAAGGATATTCCTCGATGGAGTTGGTCTCCTTACCATTGATGGCACGGAGGCTGTCGAGGCAGACAGGTTCGTTGGCACCCCACTTGGCGAACTTACGGGCACCGGTGGTGGGATGAGGCACAGCGTTGGAGTAGTAGACATTGAAGTTGGAACTGGCGATACAGGTATCGATGGCCACATAGTAGGCATAGCCCTGACTGCGGTTGTCGAAGATATTGTTGAGTACATGGATATTGGACGAACGCTGGCAGGAGAAAGCCATGGTGTTGGGCTGGGTGGGTCCTGCATAGACAGCTGCCGTGTTGTAGTAGACATTGACATTGCGACAGAGCGAGTCGATGTAAATGCCAGTGGAGACAAGCGAAGCGGCAGCGGTGCCATAGACAGTAATCATATTATTATAGAGCGTGACTCGGTCGATATTGGTGCCACGGCAGTTGCTGACAACAATACCACGTTTACCACCCGTGCGCTGGTCGGTGAGGGTTACGAAGTTGCGCTGGATGCTGGCTTGAATACTATTGGCCACATAGATACCGGTGAGGGGTTTGGCATTTACAGCGACACCCGAAGCGATGCTATCGCGAGAGATGGAAACCGTGTCGGTGTTGCGCAGATGAATACCCTGATACCAGAAGTGGAGGATTTTGTTATTGGAAATGGTGATATTGTCGCTGAGATTGTTGTTGAGCGAACGTACACCATAGTAACCACTATCGATGATACAGTTGTTGATGGTGATATAGCTGTTGGCATCGCCAAGCAGGATAACATTGGCGTTGGTGCTGCTGGCGGTTGTGGCCTTAGAGCGGATTTCACAGTTGTTAATGTTGATGCGCTGAGAACCGTCGATACGGAGCACGTTGGCATAGATGTTGTTGCCAGAACCAGTAGTATAGTTAGCATAGAAGTATATGCTGTCGAAGGTCACATAGGAGGCACCCTCGATGGCAAAGACATAGTTGCTGGCGTTGGTGGGATTGTGGGTAATCTTGGCATAGGTGGTAGCTCCGACCTCGGTGGTGAAGCGAACCGTGTTGGTTGGACTGGCACCCACAATGGGACCGAGAGTAATCTGTTCGTTGAACACCTCTTCGCAAAGACGGAAAGTGACAGCACCTGCCACACCGGAGTGCTGGATGGTATCCATGAGAGTGGTAAGGTTGGGATACTGGCTGCCGAGGCAGGAACCGACGATATACTCACCACCGCAGAAACGGACGTTGACGGTACGGACAATTGTGTCGTTGGTTGGGACGCTGTCGCCCGCAACATTGATGACCGCAGTGATAGTGTGACGGCCGGGAGTGAGAGGCACTTGGCAGAGGGGAACGATACGATAGTAGCTGAGGGGCAAGTTGTTGGCATTGCCAGTGGTTTGTGCCCATGCGTTGTTGTCTATTTTGTATCGGAGGATGTATTCGTTGATGTTGTTGGAACCGAGGTTGGAGAGTTTGACAGTAAAGGCATTGGAGTCGCAAGAAGTATAGACCACAGTGTCCATGCCATCGGGCCAGGTGATGGAAGCATCAACAGCGGGAATGCCGGTGACCTGAATATGGACAGCGGACTCGGCGCTTTCGCAACCTACGGGTTCAAGGAATCCGAAGATAATGTCGGGGCGGTTGCCACCGCGAGCACCGGTGGGTTGAGCAGCCTGGTCGGTAGAGGCGTTCTGTTTGGTCACAACAGTATTGGCCTGAGCGGTATAGCGGGTATTGGCACCTGCACTGATGCCTGCTGTGCTCAAAGCACGGGTCACCTCGACCACAATGTTGGATGTGCCGTCCCATTGGTAGGGAGTGTCGAAATCGTGCTGCACCCAACCAATATTCTGAGCAGAGAGGGTGAGGTTGGAAGCAGAGTAGACTTGAGTGAGGCCTGTGAGGAAAGGAATATTGCTTCCTGAGCCAGTGAAAGTGGAAGCAGTGGTGGGGCCTATCTTGATGGTATAATAGTCGAAAGTGAAGGAATTGACATTATTGCCCAAAGACTCGAGATAGAAGGAGATGGAGCCGATTTCACCAGCTTGGTGGCCTGCGGCTATAATCTGATCGGCAGTGTAGATGTACTGCTCTTTGACATAGCGGGTCTTGGGATTGTAGGGCGAAGGATAGTTATTGTTGGCTACAGCGGTGAGGTTACCTACATGCGTGGAGGGCACATTGCGCAAGGCGATGCTCTTGACAAAGAATGTGTCGGGATGGTAGATGTAGGGAGTGGCAAAAATACCTGTAGTGGTGTCGAGTGCCACATGGTGGGCATCGTACCAAGCCACGCGGGAATTGGAGGGCAGACCCAGAGCCTCGAGATGAAGAGTGTCGCCATAGTTCACTGTGCGAGGCGAGACAACCACAGGAGGTTCGGGAGTGTAGGCCGAGTAGTAGTAGCCTTCGTTGGTATCGTTGGAATGAGAGATATCGGAAGTGACAGCATCAACCCAGACCTTGACATGGAATGTAGTGTCGTGGCTGAGGTGCATGTTGAGTGTAGAAGAGAAAGTGTGATATACCGAAGAGCGAGTGCCAATGCCGGAAGCGATGGTGTCGGTGCAAGCAATTGTGGCGCCGCCGTCAAGACTATAATGCAGCACTACGGGAGCAACCGGAGAGGAACCATAGTTGTGGACCAATACCGAGACTGGCTCGGCGGTGGAGAGGTTGCAGCCGGTATCAACGACGGGATAATCAACAGCAAGGTCGTTGACAGGGACATTGGTGACACTGATGGTGACCTGAGAGCGGGCACCTTCACAACCGTTGTCGAAATAACGTATGAGGTTCTCTTCAACCGTGCCTACCTGCATGGGGGTATTCGCCGTGGCAACCTGCCAGAGGGTGGCAGTAGGAGTGGGTGAAGAGGTGGGACTGTTGGTAGGCCAAGCTATACGGCGGGCACCAGCAGTGGGTGTGTTGACCGGCGGGGTTGCCGTGCTGGCTCCCTTGGCCAGGTCGATGGCATTGCCCTGCCATACTGATGCGGGGATATTCTGATTGCTCCATGAAATAGCCTGAGTGGAAGCCGTAGTAATGACTGCATTGAAAGGTACTGCATCGGCTACGCCATGGCCGTCACGATAGACAACAGCGAAGTTGGCCGTATAAGCGGGAGTGACTTGAGCCGAAGAGGGTGCATAAATGGTGCGAGTAGAGTCGGAAGGATCGTTGTTGGTTTTGAACTGGAGCATCAGACATGCGCCGGGTTGTATAGTTACATTGGGCAACACCCAAACCTTTGCAGCCTGGTTGGACTGGATGACGAGTACGCTGTCGCCCTCGAGGTTGGCAGGGTAGTCACCTATATTGGTAAGTTCGATAGCGAAATTGGTCTGGGCATGCATCCACGATGGCATGGGAGTTGTTACACCCGGATAGGCTTTGTTCACCTGCACCTCGGTAATCTTGACCAAGGGGAGATTACGCTTCTGAGAGATAAAGAAAGTTGTATCGTCGTAGAGCGGAGTGGTGACCAAAGTAGGACCATAGTAGAATTTATCGGGGTCGTCCATGGAGTGGTACCACGAAATACCGGAACGCTGCTGACGGGCGGTGCCGGTGGTGTAGTAGTTGACCGGCCACGACACAATGCCCAAAGTGGGAGTGATGGTAGCAGCAGTGTTATAAGGAACCGAGATATTGATGGGGGTGGGAGCAGGAGCAGCATAGCGTGAAAGAACCGTATAGACAGAGGTGTCGTTCAAATCGTCAGGGTCAAGGCTGCACTTCACCCACCATTTAATACTATAGGTGCGGTCAGTGTTGTTGGCTCCGCTGGGCAATGCCATGGTGCGGGTGGACAGGAAATGGATGGTGTCCATGGGGCCGCAGTCACGGTTAACAGTGAAGGACTGCACAGGGCCATTATCGATACTATAATATATATAGATAGGATTGGAACTGCTATAAGTGTATGTGCCATTACCAGTATTGCGGATAGCCACCTCGACGGGGATAGATGCGGGTGCGCCGCAGTAGTCTGGCTCGGGTGAAACAAACTCAACCGGAGTAAAGTCGATGGACAGCGCTGTTACCTCATAAGCACCGAGGCTGGGTGCAGTGGCATTACGGGTGGTTCCGAAAATGTCGTCGGTCACCTCTGGCACGGGAACACCCACATTGCGGAGCAGAGCATTGAATGAACGGAGGTCGACACGGCTTACAGAACCGTTAGTGTAGTTGGGATTGCCATTCACCGATCCAACATCGCTGGGCAAGGCGGAACGCCAAGCATTAATGTTGTGGTAGTTTACACCCGTTATCTTATTGAGCACGCCACTGGCAGAATAGTAGCAGTTGTGGTCAACATGGAGGTTGGTGGGATTATCGCCCGGCATGAAATTGAAAGCGTAGTTGGTGGAGTCGAACGAAGCAATGACATTGTTCTGGAAGTAAATGTTCGAAATGACATCACTACCCAGTGTAGCGGCTGCCACATTCACAAACTGAGGCGAGTTCATCCTTACTGAGTTGAATACCACCTTGATGTACGAACCCTTGATGATGTTCAGCGGGGTGGTGAGCATGTTGGTGCTGCCATCGAAGAGCGATACCACCATATTGTTTGCAACAACGCCGTAGCCACTGGCCGAGCCATGCATGTCGGATACACCTATACAGCAGGAACCCTTGCTCGAGAAGACTTTGTTGCGTGTGATTCGGCTTGAACCATATACATACTGACCCAGCACTATGTAACTGGCATTGGTTTGTACGTCATTGGCAAAGTTGCTATCAACCAAAACATTGCTCTGGTTAACAACACTAATAGCAGTATTGACCTGATGAGACAGGTTGTTATACTGAACCACATTGCCGACAGAAAGAATGTCGGGAGCGGCACCGCGAACATCAATACCGATTGTACCACCATAGAAAGTATTATTGACAATGGTCACAGAGTCGGAGTAGCCTGTGTGTATCAATGCGCGAGCCGAGTTGTTAATCATGTTGCTGTCGACAAAGGTGCAGTTTTCAAAGTGACAGTGGGCACTGTTGCTTCCCAACTGAACTAAAACATTGCATCGGTTGTCGGCAAAGCGGCCATTGGCAAATGTAATATTATTGAACCGTATGCCATGAGCCTCGGACATATCCACCAAAGCCTCTGCATTGGTGTTGATACCATTACGGGAGCGTCGGAAAGTAACCGATGCCTGGCCAGAGATGGGCTCGAATGTAACAAGGTTGGTAGCCGATGTGCCGGGAATGTAGGGGAATGTTGTAACATCATAGATACCAGCAGGCATCTTGATTGTCAACGGGCCATCAATACCGCAGCGGCTAAGAACATACAAGCACTTCTCGAGACTCTCGAAATGGGCAGAAGCGCCTGTGCCGATGGTGCGTTCTCCATGATAAGGACCATCGCATGAGGCAAAACGGGAGAAAGAAGTATCGTTGTAAGGTTCGTGGTCACGCACACGGATATTATCCTGGGTAATGGTAAGAGTGTCGTCTACCCAGGCACGGATGGTGTGGTAACCCACAGAAAATGCCTGATTATCGTTGAGGTGAACTCTCACACTGTCGCCTCCAGGAAGCGAACCTGTCCAGTCGTAGAAGATAGCCGGCTGGTTATCGATACGATACCACATGCGGACTGCGTTAATCTCCCTGACACCATAGTTTTTCAACCATACAACCACAGAGTCGGTTCCCACATTACACGGAGTGGTCTCACTGGGATAAGAGAATCCCGAAACACCGCAGTCATATATCAGCGGCACATTGGCGGTCTCAAAGAATTGTATCCAGGGTCGGGTATTAGCCGTAGTACCGTATTCAAAATATGAAATATCAGAAGTAAAGGCGTTATAATGCAGGTGTGCACCCATTCCCTCAGTATAGAGCGAAAGCTTCTGGGATGCCACAGGCACATGCTTGACCGGAGTGGCTGCAATATCAACATTGCCGTCGTAGAAAACTTGTACCAGAATGGCACTGCCAGCATAGAAAAACGTATCCTGAAGTTCAACCATTTTGTATGAGCCAGCCGCTGCCTGTTCAATAACGAATACCGAGTCATACACTATCTGCATCGATGAAGAGTTGAACTTGGTGTTATCATCGCCACTCGCACGACCATAGTAATTGGGCACATTGGACATGCGAATCTGCAGATGTGGTCTTGTCACAGTTTGTGGAGAAGACGAAAGGATGAATCTGAACCTATTGATATAGCCAGGTTTGAAACCGAGGCTGGCCATCGTTGTACTATCATAAATATACTCCGAACGGGCATCGGCATCAGTGGGGAACGGGAAGGCACTGACGTTAGTCTGATTGCCTGTCATCTGGCCCGTATTGGTCGATCCTCGCACACATTTAAATGTCAGCCACTGATTTGAATTCTTCGGATATGTTGTGGTATTATGGTTTGTAGTAGAGTCTTGTGCAATAACATGGTAGTGAATCAATGTGTCGTATCCATAGAACGGGATGCGTCCAGCAAAGCGGTTGGCCACCCCGGTACGGGTCATAAAGCTTCTATACACCGTCGGGTTGTTTCCAACACGGTAATCAATAAACACCGAATCACTGTTAATTCCCTGCAACACAGTGGTGGTAACATCTCCCTCAACATGGGCGCCACGGCTGCTGGGATAATTCAATGCATCGGGGAAGAGGCGCATATCGATAACAGGTGCCACAATGGCCTGACTCGAGGCACGCACACGGATATCGTCTATATACCAAGCATCGGTTGACGTGGCGGCTGTTCTTGAGTTTACGATGAATCGGATAATCAGCTTCTTGTCTGTCACACTCACACCCTGAAACAACTGTTCCAAGTCGAAACGCTCGGCCTTCCACATACTGTTGTTGGGTACGTTATCCTGACGCCACTCCATATATGACTGATTACTAAACGAACCCGTCGAAACAAACTCTGGACATCCTCCTTCAGTCATGTTATAGTTTGTACTGTTCAACTGTCTCCATGCGGTCTCGCCAGGGCGTTTAACCTCAATATAACACACTGTTGTACGAGCCGATGACAGCGTAGGATTGACGAATGCAATATGCATGAATTCCAAGGTGTAATAGTTCAGAGTCCCATCCACCGAGAAGTCAATGGTATCCAGCGTCATTATGATCTGTTCGCTCTGGGTGTGAACCAATTTCATCGAACGGCTACCACCCGACACCGTTGTCGCTTGCGTTTGGGCGGATGCTGCGTTCGATACAGTATAGTTCACCGGACTCCCAGTTTCGAAATCCTGTGAGAAAAACTGTTGGATCTGTGCATGGGCAGTGGATACTCCCAAAGCAAAAATCAATCCCAAAAGTAAAAAACTTTTCTTCATCGTTATTATTAATATTATTTTTATTTCCAATATATTACACACACAAAACGACCATTTTTCCAAAGGAAATACGGCAATTTTGAATTTACAAATTTACAAAGAAAAATCGAATTGACAACATTTTTTTTATTTTATATACAAAAAAAGGCATGCCCATATTAGTTTTGTTTTTTTCTATTCCGTGTTCCATGTCTTCAAATCATAATGTTATCAACTGCGCATCAATCACTCCTTTCCATTTGGAATTATCTTCCACTCCATTCCACTCATCAATCCCAAATATCCTTTTCATCTCAGTCTTCTATATGTGTCAAAATTGTTATTTTGGGCTCTCTCACCTCCCATTATTTAACATCATTTAGCACCACACCCAACAACCGTTAATCATCCACACTACCCCCTACCTTCAACCTCATGGAACAAAAAAATGAAGAGTTTTCCTCGTTCTTTGCAAACGAAGGAAAACTCTCTGGCTGTCATGTCGGTGCAACTATTCTGTAGCTGTACACAGTTCTCCAGACAAGAAGTCAACCAACTTCAAGTCAACACAATGTTGGACAACAGTCTATTTAGTCCGGCGCTGACGCAGGGCCTCGTACATAAACACTGCAGCCGCCACCGACACATTCAACGACTGCACCTGCCCCAGTATCGGCAACTTTGCCCTCACATCCGACATTTTAAGCAATTCTGGGCTGATGCCTGTTTCCTCAGCCCCCATAATCAATAGGGTCGGCTTTGCCAAGTCCACATCAAGGTAATCGGTGGCTCCTTTTTCTGTCGCTGCCACCACTTGAAGGCCACACTGACGCGCCAAGTTGAGCACCGTCTTCAGGTTGCTCTCCCGGCATACGGGCATCCGCAACAACGCTCCCGACGAGGTCTTTACTGCATCGTCGTTCACTTGGGCACTGCCGTGGTCAGGAATAATCACTGCATCCACTCCAGCACATTCCGCCGTACGTACTATCGCACCGAAATTGCGCACATCCGTCACATGGTCCAGCATCAGGAGAAACGGCACCTTACCCTCATCCATCAATCTTGGAATCAAGTCTATAGCCTGCTGGTAAGCAATCGGCGCAATCAACGCTGCAACCCCCTGGTGGTTGCCCTTGGTCATACGGTTCAGCTTCTCCACCGGAACAAACTGAAACGGAATATTCTTGTCCCTTATCCTACCCTTCAGCTCTCCTGCCAGTTGGCCTGACAGTCCGTTTTGCATCAGCACCTTGTCTATCTGGACACCCCCGTCTATCGCCTCTATTACCGGTCGCAGTCCGTAAATTGTGGTTTCCTGTTTTTTAGTCCCCGTGGCCGCTCCTGCTGCAACGGGCGTTTTCTTTTGTATCATGATTGTTGTTGTTCGTTACATATTTGTCCATCTTTCAGCACTATTTGCCGGTCCGACTTCTGTGCCAGAGTAGTGTTGTGGGTTACAATTACAAACGTCTGCCTATATTGGTCCCTCAGTTGGAAAAACAAATCGTGCAGCTCTGCAGCATGCTGTGTGTCCAGGTTTCCCGACGGTTCGTCGGCAAGCACCACCGCCGGGTGGTTTATCAACGCCCTTGCCACAGCAAATCGCTGCTGTTCACCGCCCGAAAGTTGTGCAGGCTTATGTCCGGCCCGGTCGGCCACCTTCAGGAAATTCAGCAGCTGCATTGCTTCCTCTGTTGCTTCGCTCATGCTTCGCCCGCCTATCAGTGCGGGCAGGCACACATTCTCCAGCGCCGTGAACTCGGGCAATAGGTTGTGAAATTGGAACACAAAACCCACATTCTTGTTCCGGAATTGCGACAGGGCTCGCTCGTCCATCCCTGTCACATCCACATCATCATACAGTATCCTGCCACTGTCTGGCTTATCCAGTGTTCCCAGCAGCTGCAGCAGGGTGGTCTTTCCCGCACCCGAGGCGCCTACTATACTCACCACCTCGCCCTGCGAGATACACAGATTGATGTCGCGCAGCACCTGCAATGTGCCGTACGACTTGTTGAGATGTTCTACTTTTATCATACTTCTTTGCCGTTCAGGAAGGTACGGCTCACCTTATTCTCGCCATAGGCGTATGGCAGATACTCATAGGTCGGAATCGGGGTGGTGATATAGAAATTGGCCTTCTTACCCACCGCGATCGAACCCAGCATATCGCTCACTCCCATAGCATAACCGCTATTGATTGTCGTGGCGTTGATGGCCTCTTCGGGCAGCATCCTGTAGTTCACACAGGCAAAGGAGAGAATCAACTGCATGTTGCAAGAGGGGCTGGAGCCGGGGTTGCAGTCCGATGCCATGGCCACCGGCAGACCTGCATCCATCATCTTGCGCACGGGGGCATGCACCATATTGAGGAAAAAGGCGGCACCGGGCAGCACCGTAGGCATGGTCTCCGAGCCGAGGAGTGCCTCTATTTCGGCATCGCCGGTATATTCCAAATGGTCGCATGAGAGGGCATTGTGGCGCACAGCGCACTGTATGCCGCCACTATAGGCCAGCTCGTTGGCGTGTATCTTGGCACGCAACCCATATTTGGCACCGGCATCAAGCATCCGGTCGGTGTCCTCAACGGTGAAGAATCCCTGGTCGGTGAATACATCGATATAGTCGGCGAGGCCTTCTGCTGCGGCCTGGGGAATCATTTCGTTGATAACCAAATCGACGAAAGCCTCTTGACGGCCGCGGTATTCCATGGGGATGCCGTGGGCACCAAGAAGGGTGGCCTTAATGGTGAGCGGTGAGGTTTCTTTCAGCCGGCGGATGACGCGCAGCATCTTCATTTCCGCCTCGGTGGTCATGCCGTAGCCGCTCTTGATTTCCACTGCACCCGTGCCAAAGGATATCATCTGTTCGAGGCGTCTCATGGCATCCTCATAGAGCTGTTCTTCCGAGGCCTCCTGCACGCGCTTGGCGCTGTTGAGGATTCCGCCTCCGCGTTTGGCAATCTCCTCATAGGAAAGCCCACGGATTTTGTCGATATACTCTATCTCGCGGCTCCCGGCATAGACCAGATGGGTGTGGGAGTCGCAGAAAGAAGGCAGCACCATGCGCCCGGTGGCGTCGATGACTGTGTCGGCATTCTGCTCTTTAAGCTCCGACATGGGACCGAAAGCGGCAAACTTGTCGTCCTCGATAATCAGGTATGCATTCTTGATGGTTTCCATCTGTGCCATATCCTTGCCACAGACGCGGAGTTTCGGCTGGCGTTCCACCTGCACCAACTCCTTGATATTCTTAATCAGTGTTCGCATATTTTTACGTTTTTATTCCCAGTATTCTATTTCAAATTCGTTGATTCCTTCAGGACTCTTATTATAGACAAGGACACCCCGTTCGTCATATCGGGAATGACTATAGTCATAGAAAAGCTCGGAAGCGTCCTCGTAGCTTGTCCAGCGTGCTATGCTTTCTTGACGTGTGCCGTCAGGCCGGAAAGTGACAGTAACCTCGGCCCCCATATCTATTTCATAAATGTGGCCAGTTTGCGACGTGAGCACACCATGTGAATCGTAATGGTAATCGAGAGTGTCCCACGACTCATAGTACGTATTCTTTTGTGCAACAAGGCGTCCTGAGGCATCATAGAAATATCGAGTGTCGTGATAACCGTTTAAATTCTCGATGTCGCAGTATGTGCTTAGCAGGTGGCCAGCATCGTCATACTCACGGCGGAAACGGATTGTGTCAAACGCCCCCAAATAATAGATACATTCTGTCAAACCAAAGCGAGGATGCTCCTTTCGCGAAAGCAGAATCATGTCATGCTGTTCCATAGTGCCTTCCCTTGTATAATTCTCTGTCTTGATATGCTGCACTGTGCCATCTGGGGAATATGTGATGCTGCATCTCCAGATGGTTTCACGGTGCGGATTTGCACCCGTGGTAGGGCTGACCCATTGATAGGACTCCGTCATGGTAAGGCGGCCTTGGTCATCGTATTCATTATGGCAAGTGGAGTCGTCGCGGTAGCCATACCGGTCGAAATGCTCCGTCAGCTTCAGTTGCCGTGTTCCTGTCAGGGAGTCGACAGCATAGGTACGGATTGTACGGATATGATTGGTGTCGCGATGAATAAGCCACGTCATCTCGTCCAATGGCCATTGCCCCATGGTAGTCATCGCCAAAGTCATAAACACCGTCAATAGACAACCTTTTCTAATCATTATTTCAAAATAATTCTTGTTGTTGTCCGTCGGTTTTCAGTTTGCCGAGGTGCTGGTAGGCCAACGGGGTTGCCTCGCGGCCTCGGGGCGTGCGCTGCAGATAGCCTTCCTGTATGAGGTAGGGCTCATATACCTCCTCGACAGTTCCGGCATCTTCTCCCACCGAAGTGGCTATATTATTTATGCCCACCGGCCCTCCGTGGAATTTGTCTATAATGGTAGTCAATATACGCAAATCCATCTCGTCCAGTCCGTTGCTATCCACATTCAATGCCTTCAAAGCATATCGCGCTATGTCAAGTGTGATGGTGCCGTCGCCTTTCACTTGGGCAAAATCCCGCACCCTCCTCAGCAGCAAATTGGCTATTCGGGGGGTTCCCCTGCTGCGTCGCGCTATCTCGAAGGCAGACTCGGATGTAATCTTCAGCTGCAACAATCCAGCCGACCGGTTCACTATGCTTGCCAGTGTCTCCGGGTCGTAATACTGCAACCGGCAGGTAATGCCGAAACGGGCTCGCAAGGGCGCCGTCAGCATTCCCGACCGCGTGGTGGCTCCTATCAGGGTAAAGGGCTTCAGGTTCAGCTGCACACTGCGTGCTGCCGGCCCCGACTCTATCAGGATATCTATCTTGTAGTCCTCCATCGCCGAATAGAGGTACTCCTCCACCACAGGAGAAAGTCGGTGTATTTCATCTATAAAGAGCACATCGTTGGCTTCCAACGATGTGAGCATGCCTGCCAAATCCCCCGGCTTATCCAGCACCGGCCCCGAGGTCATCTTGATGTTCACCCCCAATTCGTTGGCTATAATATACGACAACGTGGTCTTGCCCAGCCCCGGAGGTCCGTGCAGCAACACATGGTCCAGTGGCTCGCCACGCTGTTTGGCCGCCCCCACAAAGATACGGAGGTTGTCCAGCACCTGCTGCTGGCCGGCGAAACTGTCAAACCCTTTGGGTCTTAACGCCCGCTCCACCTCTCGCTCCTGTGCCGACTGGCTATGCCCTGTTGCGTCCAAATTATTGTTCATTCTTCTGCGCTTTAAAAATGCAAAGATACGAAAAAAATAGTAATTATTATTTTTTTTATTTAACTCCCCATACTAAACACAGCAAATCAGCGTTACACCAATAAACGAATAATTATCTATTATATGAAATCAATCATTGTTGGAACGGACTTTTCCAAAGGTTCGTACGTGGCTTTGGAGTTGGCGGTCGACATAGCCAACAAAATGAAGTGTGGCATCACCGTTATCTGGGCCAAACGCGAAAAGATGCTGATGGACGAAGAACAGCAAACCGTCATGACCCTCCTCGCCGAGGAGAAATTGAAAGACCTTTGCGAGAAGCATCAGCCCAACCTCCTCTACGGCAAGATTCGTTGGCAAATCTGTTCCGGTCGCGTGGGTGCCGTCCTGGCACGTCAGGCACGCCACGAAAACGCCCCCATGATGGTTATCGGCACCAACGGCGCCTCCGGATTCGAGAAATACTGGATGGGCAGCACCGCCGTACGCATTGTCCAGGAAGCCCCCGTCCCAGTCCTCACCATACGTCAGGGATTCAACTTCCACAAGGACCTCGAGCGCATCGTGGTCCCCATCCGCGTCAATGTCAACTCCCGCCAGAAGGTACCACCTGCAGCCACTATGGCCAAAATCTTCGGCGCCGAAATCCACATCCTCGGACTCTCCGACTCCCCCGACCAACTGCCTCAGCTCCGCGCCTACATCATGCAGACAGCCGAATTTCTCGGCAACGAGAATATTAAATACACCTCCGCCATCAAGAACTACACCAACTACAGCGATGCCGTCCTCTCCTATGCCGACTCTATCAACGCCGACATGGTGGTCATCAACACCGAGCAGGACCGCATCATCTCTCAGTTCTTCCTCGGCACCAATGCCCAGCAGATTGTGCACAACTCACAGATTCCTGTGCTCTGTGTCCACCCGGCCGACATTTTCTCATTCTCCATTCTATGAGCAGAGTCATCGTCATTGGCGCCGGTGCCGCAGGCATGATGGCTGCCATCGCCGCCGCCGACCAAGGTGCACAAGTGGTGTTGGTCGAGAAAATGGACCAGCCCGGTCGCAAACTACGCATCACCGGTAAAGGCCGCTGTAACCTCACCAACACCGCCCCTCTCAAGGATTTCCTCTCCCACATTGGTCCCGACGGCCGTTGGATGCGCAACTGCTTTGCCCAGTTTTTCAACACCCAGCTCATGGACTTCTTCGAGCAGCGCAACGTGCCGCTGGTCGAGGAACGAGGCCACCGCGTCTATCCCCGCAGCGGCAAGTCGCTCGACATATTCCTGGCCCTCATCAACGACCTTGAGCAACGCCCCAATGTCGAAATTCATAAGAACTGCGCCGTCAAGAGTCTCACCGACGACCGCCACGGCGTGCGTCTGCAGGACGGCTCCACACTCCGCGCCGACGCTGTCATCATCGCCACCGGAGGCCTCTCCTACCCCACCACCGGCTCTACCGGCATCGGCTACCGCCTCGCCCTCGAGGCCGGCCATACCGTACTGCCCCAGGTGCCTTCCCTCGTCTCCCTCTCATGCAAAGAACCCATCCCCGCCGACCTCGTCGGGTTCGTCCTCAAAAATGTTCGTCTCTCTGTCACCCACACCGACGGCAAGAAAATCTTCGACGAGATGGGCGAGATGACTTTCGACAACCAAGCCATCGACGGCCCCCTGGTGCTCTCGGCCAGCCGTCTCGTCAGCCGCATGCTCAACAATGGCGAGACCCTCCTCGCGCATATCGACCTCAAACCCGCCCTCACTACAGAAACCCTCGACCACCGGCTCATCAACGACCTCAACGCCAACGGCAACCGACTTTTCCACGATGCCCTGCGCCTGTGGCTCCCCGCCGAAGTGATTCCCCTGGCACTCGACAGACTCCATATCGAATACTACAAACGCCTGCACCAAATCAATGGCGCCGAACGCAAACGGCTACTCAATTTCCTCAAGAATGTGGAATTCACCCTCTGTGGCACTGGCGACTACAATACAGCTGTGGTCACACAAGGCGGTGTGGACACTAAGGAGGTCAACCCAAAAACTATGGAGTCCCGACTGGTGCCCGGCCTCTATTTTGCCGGCGAGGTTCTCAACCTCGACGCCGACACTGGTGGCTACAATCTCCAGATAGCCTTCTCCACCGGCTTTGCCGCAGGCCGAGCCGCCGCCTCCTTAACGGAATAAATCCCCACCGCAATACAATAATATTTCAACCTGTACGTTATGGGAATTGAAAAATATTCCAACGTATAGGTTAAAATATTATTGAGCATGGATAAGCAGATTGTAAAAAGAGTCATCCTTGAACGTCAGCAGGAGGTACGGGAAAGAGTACTGGTAGTCCGCCCTATTCCATTTGAGGATAAGATGAACTACGTACTTGTGGGTATTCGAAGAGCAGGAAAATCATGCCTGATGGTACAAGACATGCAACAGCGCATCAACAATAAGTCAATGAAGGTCGAGGATTTTCTCTACATTAACTTCGAGGACGAGCGCATCCGCTACATGCAGGCCTCCGAGCTTGGAGTGATTCTTGACTGCTATGCAGAAATGTTTGGCGACAAAAAGCCGTTTATCTATCTTGATGAGGTGCAAGTAATCGATGGGTGGGAGTCATTTGTACGCAGACTGGCCGACCAACAATACCGAGTGATGGTTACTGGGAGCAATGCCAAAATGCTGAGCAGCGAGGTGGCAACAACCCTCGGCGGGCGTTTTATTATCCGCGAAGTCTGGCCGTTTTCTTTTTCCGAATACCTCCTGTACCACCAAACTGAACTTCACAACAACTGGATGTTCGACCCAAATATTTTACGCAACATTGCACGACAAATGGACTCATATTTGGCAAACGGTGGTTTTGCCGAAACCTTTAATCTTATTGACAAACGCGAATGGGTGAATAGTCTGTACCAGAAAATCCTGATGGGGGATATTGTGGCGCGCAACAATATCCGAAACATCCGCAGTATCCGGCTTTTGGCTAAGAAACTGGCTGAATGTGTCACACAGCCTGTATCGCTAACTCGACTGCAAAATATCGTGAAGTCGACAGGAGAAAAGGTTAGCCTGACTTCGGTAAAAGACTACTTACAATACTTCGAAGACAGCTACATGACCTTTGCCCTGACCAACTTTGTCTCTCCTTTCACAGAGCAGGAGACCATCAAAAAACGTTATTTCTCTGACAATGGTCTGCTAAACAACTTTCTGTTCAATGGGGAAGAGAAACTATTGGAAAACTTATGCGCCATTCACCTGCTAAGGAGATACAGCAATACCGACGAGCCACGCGTGTTCTACTACAACCACAATGTGGAAGTGGACTTCTATATTCCAGAGGCAGATATGGCAGTACAGGCATCGACAAACATCAACGACAGCCTCACCCTTGAGAGAGAAGTCAAGGCACTAGTCGCCCTGCATGGCATCCGCCCATTGAAAAAGGCCGTCATTGTGACCCGCGACCAAGAAGACACCATCCAGACCTCAGGCATTAACATTGAAGTCATGCCCGTGTACAAGTGGATATTACCTCAAGATGGATATTAATTTTTTTCATCTCGGACAAGGCGTACAGGGAACCCGCAGGCGGGGTTGTTGTTGTTCCACTCGAAAAGAATATCGTTGTTGAAAAACAAATTGCATGCATGGTATGCATCGTATGGCGTGGACGACCAGTAGTAGCCGAGGTCGCCCTCGTCGTAGACATTCGAGCCCCCACGGCTGCCCGCAGCAGGCAAGAACACCGCACACGCCTCCTCCATCTGCAGCCACTGGGTTAATGTATAGATATTACCTTCCCATCCATTCATTCCAGCATTGAATGTGCAACCTGTGGGCAACGAACAGCCATCAGGCAAGAGTATCAAACCGTGTACACCATTAACCGTGCCTGCCGCAACTTTACTGAACGCATTTTCTCTTTGGTTAATGATATAAAACCATTCATCTCTCGATAAAGTGCGCCATCCGCTTTCGATATAACTTCCCCAATCATCAAACTCGGAATAATCAAGATAGTCCGTTGAAATTTTGCTGGGGTTGTTTCCAGTTCCCCAACCGAAATATCCTCCATACTCCCACTGATGGGAAACAAAACTGCGTCCGTCCTCAGCCAAATTGCTTGGTGCAAACCTCACCTGGCTTGTCGGGCCAACTGAAAACAGGCCTCTTATCAACACTCCTCCTTCACATTTCTCTTTTTCGCAAGTGTCTGCAAAAAAGGACAACCCTAATTTCTTATTCATATCCATGTTCTTTCTATTTGTTTGGTTTACTTTTTTTTCACTATATAGCACTACCCTTATACTCTTCCACGGCGATGGTGGCCGTTTCCCATGCCTCCATCCAGGCATCAAGTTGGTCTTTCAGTAACTGGTACTCGGCATAGAAGTTTGCATCCTGAGCATTGCCCGAAGCCAATACAGCCTCTTTCTCGGCAATCAGCCCCTCCAACCGCTCTATCTCTTTTTCTATCTTCTCCACAGCGCTGCGCAGTTTGCGCAATTCGCGCTCGCGGTCCTTGCTCTGCTCATAGGCTTTCCGTCCCTGCCCCGTGCTCCCGGCCGATGTCTTGGCATTCTCGCTCTTTGCAGCCGCATTCCTGACCGCCTCTTCTTGCCGCCAGTCCAGAAACTCGAATATATCGCCCTTAAACTCATGCACCGCTCCGTCACGAAACTCATACAGGGTGTCCGTCAGCCCTTGCAGGAAATCGCGGTCGTGCGACACCAGTATCAACGTCCCCGTGTATTGGAGCAAGGCATTTTTCAATATATCCTTCGAATCCATGTCCAGATGGTTCGTCGGCTCGTCAAGTATCAGCAAGTTCGACGGCGTAAGCAGCAACTTGGCCAACGCCAGCCTCGCTTTCTCTCCTCCCGAAAGCACCTTCACTTTCTTCTCGCAGTCTTCACTGTCGAACAGGAAACTGCCCAATATATTTCTTATCTTGGGCCGTATGTCGCCCACGGCAATATCATCGATGGTCTGGAACACGGTCTTCTCGCCGTCCAGCATGGCAGCCTGGTTCTGGGCATAGTAGCCCAGCTGCACCTGTGCCCCCAGCTTGAACATTCCCGTATAGTCTTTTATCTCACCCACTATGATTTTTGCCATTGTCGACTTACCCTCACCGTTTCTTCCTACAAACGCCACCTTGCTGCCCGAAGTGAGCAGGAAGTCCACATTGTCAAACACCTGCAATTCTCCGTATGCCTTCCCCAGCCGCTGTGCCTCTACCACTATCTTGCCGCTATGTGGTGCCGGGGGAAACCGGAAGTGGATGCTCTCGGTACTCACCTCGTCCACCTTCACCGTCTCCATCTTCTCCAACATCTTGATGCGACTCTGCACCTGTTTGCTCTTGGTGGCCTTGTAGCGGAACCGCTCTATAAAGGCTTCTATCTGTGCCACCTGTCGCTGCTGGGCCGTAAGCTGTGCCATCTGCGACGCCCGCCGCTCCTGCATCTGCACCACATACTCCGAATAGGGGCATTTATAGTCATAGATGCGCCCTGCGGTAATCTCGATGGTTCTCCGTGTGATGTTGTCCAGGAAAGTGCGATCGTGCGACACCAGCACCACTGCCCCCGGATAGCTTCCCAGGAAATTCTCCAGCCACTGTATCGACTCTATATCCAGGTGGTTGGTCGGCTCGTCCAGCAGCAGAAAATCGGGCTGGCTCAACAGCAGTTTGGCCAACTCCACACGCATCTGCCATCCACCGCTGAATTCCGCCACCGGCCGCTCAAAGTCGTCATGCTTGAATCCCAACCCCAGCAGCACCTTCTCACATCTCTCCCTTCGGCTGTTGGCTCCCAGCATCGACATCTGCTCCGTCACTTCGTCGTGGCGGTTCAGCAGCTTGGTATACTCGGCCGACTCGTAGTCGGTTCTGTTGGCTATCTCATCGGTCAGTTGCTGCTGCAGCGCCACCAGACGGTCTATCTGGCTGAATGCCGTCATGGCTTCGTCCACCACCGTGCGGCTGGTATCGGGCACCATCTCCTGCGGCAGGTATCCCACCGTCTGTCCCGATGCAATGATGATTGTGCCCGTTTCGGGCTGTTGCCATCCACACAGGATTTTGAGCAGTGTCGATTTTCCGGCTCCGTTCTTGCCCACCAGACCTATGCGGTCGTGGTCGGCGATATTAAAGGTCACATTGTCAAACAGGTTTGTACCCGTAAACTGTACTGATAGGTTGTTTATGGCTAACATTAGGGGAGTATTATTGATAAACTGCTGCCGGTGCGGCACCATGTACGGCACTCAGCAAAACAAGGGCTGCCACACTTGAGGGTGGGCAGCCCTTTATTAATCTGTTGTGTTGCTTTGGCACTCGGTCTCGCCTGTGCCCCGCAACATTAGTTCAGACTGAAGTCAACAGGCAGGTTGAACTGTGTACGGACAGGTTTACCGCGCTGTTTGCCGGGTTTCCACTTGGGCATGGCTTTCACCACACGCACAGCTTCGGCACCGCAGCCGCCGCCAATGTCACGCAGAATCTTCACCTGTCCCACGCTGCCGTCCTTTTCTACCACGAACGACACAAACACCTTTCCGGTGATGTTGTTCTCTTTGGCCAGCTGCGGGTACTTGATATTGCTGGCAAGGTACTGCGAAAGAGCACTCAAGCCACCCGGAAATTCGGGGTCGTCCTCAACCACCAGGAATACTTCCTCTTCTGCCTCTTCCACTTCTTCTTTCACTTCCACTTTTACGAAAGTCTCCTGTGCCCTGTTGGCATTGTCGTCTGCATTAATCAGACCTACTTCATTGATGGGTTGTTCATCGTTCTCCACAACCTTCAGGTCGGTGGCTACGATTTCCTGCTCGGGAGGAGGTGGCGGGGGGAGTTCTTCGGGAGGTGTGTTCAGCACTTCTGCATCGATCTCCGATTCGGCCACACGGGTGTTCACTTCCTTCACCTCTTTATCGTACGACTTGATGTTGAAAGCGACCAAAGCAAGGGCCAAAATGACCACCAAACCGATTTCCAAATACAGTCCTCTGCGTTTTTCGAGGTCTGCCTTAGGAGTTTTCTTTGCTTCCATTGTTTTGATATTTAATAATTTATTTTGATTTTCGAGTATTGTTTCACCTCTATTTTTCAACCGCTAAATTAGCAATTTTTCTTGAATTATCAACAATTGAATGTAAAAAAACTTCAAAAAAATGCATTTTTAACATTTATCCCGCACACCCCCTCTCCATGCCCCGTTCCGCCATACATACTCATATAGAAAACTTCCAATAAAAACCCACACAGAGCAGTCGCCGACACGGCTACCGGCATAGCCCACACAATGCCGGCACAAAACAGATACGCCCTGCAAAAGCAAAAACCAAACAACCATTAGGGGACTTCTATAAATCACCCCAAAGGGGTGAGATATGAATAACACCGTACAAGCCGAAGGCGCAGTGCGGTAATTATCAGTAGTTACTGATGCGTCCCAATAGGGACGCGACTCACTAACAGATTAATAGAACCTGCTATTATTAGAATAATCCTAATATATCCCTGACTGCCCAAACCAGCACGCACCCTATACCCCTCCCCTCCGCATTTCACCATCTTCCGGCCGACTCTTTTTTCACGGTCCCAAACGCCCACTCACCTTCCACCTGGCACCCCCCATCGTCCCTTGCCTGCCATTCTTCCCGCTTCTATAAATCCATGGAAATACGCATCATATATTTTTATTTTCCATACAGCGGTATGTAATTGATGTTTTTTTTGTATATTTGCAATTTGTTATGGATACCAGTCGTTTTATCATTTGTCGTGCATCGGCGGGCTCGGGCAAAACCTACACCCTCGTCCGCCAATATCTGGAATTGGCCTTCTCGGCCACCGGCGACGCACTCGCCACCCGTTTCAGCCGCATTTTGGCCATCACCTTCACCAACAAGGCCGCCAACGAAATGAAAGAGCGCATCTTGCGCGAACTCAACATCATTGCCCTGAAGGGGGCGGATTACGACATGGGTGCTGACCTTGCCCTTGCCCTCGGCATCGATGGCGACACCCTGCGCCAACGCGCCGCCATCGTCACCAAAGGCATACTCCACAACTATTCCGATTTCGCCGTGTGCACCATCGACAGTTTCATGCACGGCGTGGTGCGCACCTTCGCCCACGACCTCAACCTACCCATGGCTTTCGACGTCTATCTCGACTCTTCCGACTTGATTCAAAACGCCGTGGACGAACTCATGGACCTCACCGGCACCGAAGGGCAGGAAGAACTGACCGAAGTGCTGTGCGAATTTGCCGAACGCCGCATGGAAGACGACAAGAGCTACCGCATCGACCACAGCCTGAAAACCCTGGCCAAAGAGCTTTTCAAAGAGGACACCCCCCGCTACCTCTCCGCACTCAAGGAGCTGCACACCGACCAGTTTCGACACATTCACAGCGAGATGACCGCACAGAACCGCGCCTACGAGCAACGCCTCAAGGCCTTGGGTCAGAAAGCCATAAAAGCCATTGCCGATGCCGGACTTAACGACTCTGATTTCTACCAGGGCGCAAAAGGTGCCGGTGCATGGTTCCGCAGACTGGCCAACGGCACCGTCTCCAATCCTAACAGTTACGTGACCGACTTCCTGGAAGGCGACAAACTGGGCAGCGGCAAAACCAGCCCCGACACCCGCCAGCTCCTCGCCGACGTGAAACCCCTACTGCAACCCATTTTCTCCGACATCCAACAGCACCGTACCGACGGCGAACGCCTCTACAACACCCGAAAACTCCTGCTGAAAAACATCTATTCGCTGGCTCTCATCAACAAACTGAACGAGCTGGTTGGATCCTTCTCCAGGCAAAACGAGATTCTCCACATATCCGAATTCAACAAACGCATCGCCCAGGTGGTGCAGAACGAACCCACCCCCTTCATCTACGAACGGCTGGGCAACCGCTACCTCAACTACCTTATCGACGAATTCCAGGACACTTCCCGCATGCAGTGGCAGAACCTAGTGCCGCTCCTCGAAAACGGCGTGGGGGCAGGCCACACCTCCCTCGTGGTGGGCGACGGCAAACAGGCCATCTACCGTTTCCGCCAAGGCGAAGTGGGACAGTTCATCGCACTGCCACATGTCGACAACCCCGTCCACGGCCGCCTGCTTGAGCATCCCGGCATCAGCCAAATCTCCCGGCTCGAAAAGAACTTCCGTACCGCCGCCACTGTGGTCAACTTCAACAACGACTTCTTCGAATGGACCATCCGCAACCGCTTCGGCTCCAACCCCTACCTGACCGACATCTACATAGGGCAGGAAGATGGGGCCGACCTGCTGCAGCAACCCGTGAAACAAGGCGGCTATGTGCAGGCCGCATTTGTCGAACTCGACAAAGACCACACACCCCTGTGGCAGGAAATAGTGCGCGACATCCAGTCGCTCACCGCCCAACAGGGCTTCCGCTACCGCGACATCATGCTGATGGCACGCAAGAAGAAAGTGCTTGCCGAAATCTCCTCCTACCTGCAGTCAGCTGGCATCCCGGTGGTGTCCAGCGAGTCATTCCTGCTCTCCCAAAGCCGCGTGGTGATGGTGCTGGACAACCTGCTGCACTACCTCTTGGACTATAGCAACCGTGTGGCGGCGGCCAAAGTGCTGCTTGGCCTTAAATCACTGGGATTGATAAAGGCAAACCACGCCCACCGGTTCATTGAACGTTACGACACCGTCCCCCTCGAAAGCATACTGCTCGACGAAGGCCTTGAACTGAACTGCGCCCGCCTGCGCTCGCTCGACCTCTACGACTGCTGCGAAGAGGCCATCCGCATGCTCCACCTTAACGGCCTCGAAACCTCCTATGCCGCCACCTTACTCAACGAGGTGTCCAAATACTCCAACAACCACCGGCAGGACCTTGCCGAATTCCTGGAATGGTTCGACGAGAAGCGTGAGACCCTCTCCACCAGCACCGCCTCCGAACTCGACGCCATAAAGCTGATGACCATCCACAAAGCCAAAGGGCTCGAAGCCCCCATAGTGCTCTACCCCATCCTGAACGAGAAAGACCAAACCGACGACATCTGGGTCGAAACCCAGCCCGCCGACGGCCTCCCCCTCCCAGCCGCACTCGTCACCCCCAAAAAAGACTGCCCCACACTCTTCGACAACCAGTACAACGACGAAGTGCTCAAACGGGAAATGGACGCCATCAACATACTCTATGTAGCCCTCACTCGCCCGCGCGAAAAACTGATGCTCTACTGCCAACAACCACCCAAGGAATCGGGCAACGGCTACACCTCGCTGCTCTCCGACTATCTTACACAACGCGACGACACCTTCGAAGTGCGCCCCGGTGTGCTCGGCATCGGCACCAACAGCCCCAACGCCTCCTCCGCATCCGCCCAGCCCGCCCCCAACGGTCCCGTCACCCACCCCATCAACCACATCAGCTTCCCCTCATGGCAACGCCGCATCACCATTGCCGAACAATCCCAAAAACTCTTCGGCCAGCTGGACAACGCACCCATCCGCCTCGGCAACCACATGCACGAACTCCTGGCTCACATCAAATCCACCAACGACGCCGACCGCGTACTTCCCGAATACCTACAACTCAATCCTTTGACTCCCGACGAAAGCGCCCTCATCCAGAACCGCCTCCACGCCATGCTGCAACACCCCGAAGTGGCCCGTTTCTTCAATCCCGACTACCCCTGCATTAACGAATGCGATATTGCCTTCAACGGCACCGTTATCCGCCCCGACCGCATCGTCTTCACCCCTACCGAAGTGTGGGTAGTAGACTTCAAAACCGGCGCGCACAAACCCGAACACCACACCCAGGTGCTGCACTACTGCGACGCCCTCCAGGCCATGGGACACCCCTCAGTGAAAGGTTACCTCATCTACCTCCAGGATGACAACTGCCAAGTGGAGCGCTGCTAACCCACCTCACTCCGCTCCCCTCCCTTCTCCATCCACACTTAACCCGGCACCGACTCCGCTGCCGGCCGCCTGTGTCTTCGCTACCGTCCGTTCCACCTTCCCCCCACCATGCGCTCCCCAGTCCCCCACCCCCCGCTCCACCTTCCACACCGTCCGCTCCGCCTTCCCCAACCCCCGCAGCACGGCATCTCCTCTTCCCCACCCAGCCGCCCCACCCATTCCGTCGCCCTAATCACTTATCTGCCACCCAATTCTATCATCCCTCCTCTCCCCTTGCCCCTCGCTCACCCTCAACCCCTACGCCAGCACTTCCAAAAATCCTTTTCACAGCTACGCTAAAAAGAAGCTTACTAAGAGCTGAAAAAGAGGTGATTAGTCAGCGAAGGCGAAACAGAATGTGTTTTCCTGAAATCGCTTGACAGATTGTTGCGGATTAAACCCAAATCGGTCAGTAGGCTGACTTGTTTTCTTGCTTGCTTATTCATGACCCTTTATGATATATCAGCATTCCTTTCGGCATCTTGTCTACATCGCTGCCTCGCCGTTGCCCGCTATGCTTCCGGCAGCGATGCGGAAATCTTTTTAAACAAATACTGACATGTCACAAATTTTATCGCCCGATTTGGGTCTATAGAATGTTAAAAAAGCGCGAAATATGAAAAAAAATGATAATAATCTAAATAATATTTGTATATTTGCAGCGTCGTATATTATGTCGAAGCGACATAAGTTCGTGAAAAATAACAATTATAAACAAAATATAGTTAATAACCTCTAAATATCTCTTTGTCATGAAAAAATTACTATTTTTGATGTTGCTGATGCTATGCTGCATTGGCATTGCCTTTGCAAAGCCTGTCGGTCCCGACCAGGCAAAGAAGGCTGCATTGACCTACATCAAGAAGGCTGTACCA
>JAEEGF010053366.1_pt1 | contig 33027 bp, 24 predicted proteins | sample 9134171 | NCBI WGS metagenome assembly JAEEGF01 (sample SAMN16246542, study PRJNA631951) | gut metagenome | biome: gut microbiome; feature: rumen; material: AP-attached | host: Bos | place: Iran: Karaj | collected 2018-10
CCTTGTCAGCGAGGTCTGAGAGCTTGCCGATGACATCGTTCTCGTAGACACATGCTGCGGAAGGAGATACTGCCTTCTTGGCTGCTACTGCACCTGAGAGTTTTGTCTCGTAGCACTCGATCGCAGGAAGGATCAGCTTGCGGCTCATCTCGAGCATTGTGTTTGCTTCGATCAAGACCTGCTTGCTGTAGTTGTCGAGCATGATGTCGACTCTGGACCTGAGCTCAGCCTCGGTAAATACCTTGTGAGATGTGAGCATCTTGACGTTCTTCTCGTCAAGGAGGTGAGGCATACAGTCAGGTGTTGTCGGATAGTTGGACAGGCCTCTGACCTCTGTAGCTTCCTTGACCCAGGACTCGTCGTAACCGTTGCCGTTGAAGAGGATCCTCTTGTGGTCCTTGATGGTCTTCTTGATCATCTCGTGCAGAGCCTCTTCGAAGTTATCAACTCCTTCGAGTCTGTCAGCATAAATCTTCAGTGACTCAGCAACAGCGGCGTTGAGCATCATGTTGGCACAAGCGATGCTGTTGGAAGAACCGAGGCTTCTGAACTCGAACTTGTTGCCGGTGAACGCGAACGGAGAAGTCCTGTTACGGTCTGTAGTATCGCGTGCGAATCTGGGCAGTACGTCTACGCCGAGCTTCATGATCTTCTTCTCTGCACCTTCATAAGGTGTGTCGTTCTCGATGGCTTCGAGGATCGCGGACAGTTCGTCGCCGAGGAAGATCGAGATGATTGCCGGAGGTGCCTCGTTCGCGCCGAGTCTGTGGTCGTTGCCTGCGGTAGCCACTGCGAGCCTCAGGAGATCCTGGTAATCATCCACTGCCTTGATGACGGCGCAGAGGAAGAGCAGGAACTGTGCGTTCTCGTAAGGAGTAGCACCGGGCGAGAGGAGATTGATTCCAGTGTCTGTCGACATAGACCAGTTGTTGTGCTTGCCCGAACCGTTAACGCCTGCGAACGGCTTCTCGTGCAGGAGGCATACCAGACCGTGTCTTGCTGCGACCTTCTGCATGATCTCCATCATGAGCTGGTTCTGATCGGTAGCGATATTTGTTGAAGAATATATAGGTGCGAGCTCGTGCTGAGCGGGTGCGACCTCGTTGTGCTCTGTCTTGGCGAGGATGCCGAGCTTCCAAAGTTCCTGGTTAAGGTCGTTCATGAACTCCTGTACCTTGGGCTTGATGACGCCGAAGTAGTGGTCGTCCATCTCCTGGCCTTTGGGTGCTTTCGCGCCGAAGAGAGTCCTGCCTGTGTACTTGATGTCCGGACGCTGGTCGTACATCTCCTTGGTGATGAGGAAGTACTCCTGCTCGGGTCCGACAGATGTATGAACGTATTTCGCGTCCTCGTTGCCGAAGAGCTTCAGGATACGGAGAGCTTGCTTGTTCAGGGCCTCCATGGATCTGAGGAGCGGTGTCTTCTTATCGAGCGCCTCACCCGTGTATGAGCAGAACGCGGTCGGGATGCAGAGTGTCTTATCCTTGATGAAAGCATAAGATGTAGGATCCCATGCTGTATATCCTCTTGCCTCGAAGGTAGCTCTGATGCCGCCTGTCGGGAAGGAAGACGCGTCAGGCTCGCCCTGGATGAGTTCCTTGCCGGAGAATTCCATTATGACTCCGCCGTCAGGTGAGGGTTCGATGAACGAGTCGTGCTTCTCAGCGGTTACACCTGTAAGGGGTTGGAACCAGTGTGTGAAGTGTGTGGCACCCTTGGACAGCGCCCAGTCGCGCATGGCTGCAGCGACTTGATCTGCCACACCGATCTCGAGCTTGGCGCCCTCGTCGATCGTCTTCCTTAAGGACAGATAGACGTCCTCGGGTAATACCGCTCTCATGTTTCTGTCGTCGAAAACGTTCTCTCCGAACATTTCAGGTACTGCTCTCATTTCCATAGATATATTCCTCCTAAAATTTGTAACAGTGTTACTCTACGTCCTGCAGTGCAGCGTAGTTCTCTTCTCCGGTACGGATCTTGACGACCTTGCCTACGTTGTAGACGAAGATCTTACCGTCACCGATGTGTCCTGTATAAAGGACTTCCTTAGCCTTCTCGATGACCGTCTCAACGGGGATCTTGGAGATGACTACTTCCACTTTGATCTTGGGCAGGAGCGTCGCGTCTACTTCAACGCCGCGGTACTTCTCGCCCGCACCCTTCTGGATGCCGCAGCCCATGACCTGGGTTACCGTCATACCGGTGACACCGATATCGTTCATTGCTTTCCTGAGCTTGTCGTAACGTGACAGCTTGGCGATGATGACGACCTTATGCATGCCGGTATCGATCTCAGGTGCAACAGCAACCTTGACTGCTGCGTTCTTCTGAGCCTCGGAAGCCTCTGCATATTCTGGTGTACCGAGGTCTGTGTTCTCGTTCTCTTCCATCATTGCGCCGGATACATCCATAAGGGAGAAGCCGGAGTAAGCACTTGCAAGACCGTGCTCTGTAACGTCAAGACCTGTGAGCTCTTCTTCCTCGGATGCTCTGAGACCGAAGATGGCCTTGATGATAAAGAATGTGATAGTAATAGTTACTGCTGTCCAAGCTGCCGTAGAGAGCATGCCGATCATCTGGATGCCGAGGAGCTTCGCGCCGCCGCCGTAGAAGAGACCTACCATCTCGTTGCCTGCAGCATCAGCAATGCCGTAAGCGGGAGCTGTGTTTGTAGCAAAGAGACCTACTGCGATCGTTCCCCAGATACCGTTGAACATGTGTACTGCAACAGCACCGACAGGGTCATCGACTCTTAATACGTTATCAAGGAACCATACGCCGAATACTACGAGGACGCCGGAGACTGCACCGATGATGGTTGCGCCGAGTGCGTCTGTTACGTCGCAGGGAGCCGTGATGGCAACAAGACCTGCAAGTGAAGCATTGAGGCACATCGATACATCGGGCTTACCGTATCTGACCCATGTGAAGATCATGCAGACAACTGTAGCGATTGCAGGTGCGATGGTCGTTGTTACGAATACCGATCCGAGCTGAGCCATATCTGTGCAGGCAGCGCCGTTGAATCCGTACCAGCCGAGCCAGAGGATGAATACACCGAGTGCACCCATCGGGATGTTGTGGCCGGGGAATGCATTGACCTTAGTAACCTTGCCGGACTTATCCTTTACGAACTTACCGATACGGGGTCCGAGGATAGCTGCACCGATGAGGGCTGAGATACCGCCTACCATGTGGATGCAGTTGGAACCTGCGAAGTCATGGAATCCCATCTGTGCGAGCCAGCCGCCGCCCCATGTCCAGTGAGCTTCGATAGGATAGATCACTGCGGAGATAACTCCTGAATATACGCAGTAAGAAAGGAATCTTGTTCTCTCTGCCATCGCGCCGGATACGATCGTTGCCGTTGTGGCGCAGAAGACGAGGTTGAATACGAAGTTAGACCAGTCGAAGCTTGCGTAGTTCGTGAATATGTCAAGGTTCGGAAGTCCTACGAGGCCGAAGAGGGTGTCTTCGCCGAGGAAGAGACCGAAACCGATCACGATGAATACTACTGTTCCGATACAGAAATCCATCAGGTTCTTCATGATGATGTTTCCTGCATTCTTTGCTCTGGCAAAGCCGCACTCTACCATCGCAAATCCGGCCTGCATCCAGAAGACCAGTGCCGCGCCGATCAAAAACCAGACGCCGAACACTTTCTCATCGATCAGGCTGCTGATTAAATTTGTGTCCATAAACTCTCCTCCTTCAAAACATTTCCAAAAGGTATTGTTATTATCTAACAATGCTTTTTGGCTATTGTTTTTGATTTCAAGTGCAATTGTAGCGCTAACGCGTAAACAAATAAAATACGAATAATTTAAGCACAATGATACCTTATGAGTATGGTTTGATATTTATCCGGAATCCGCAAAGGCAAAACCCCATTGTTTTAAGCATTTGCAGGCAATTCAAGGGTTCCGGGCGTTCGCGGCCTTTACATTAATCAAATAAACTTAATCAAAAACGCGCGTTCGGAGTCAAAAAACGATAACAAATAATTACCTAATATGCTTGCCGTCTTCCATCTCTCATAAGTCACACCAGGTCATTCTGGAATCTTGACAGGTGTTCATAAGGAAGGATCAGCCTTCCCCTGTATAATCCGCAGCCGTCATTGATCATGGCATTGTCAACAGCACCGAACATGTTAACGTCCACTTTGCTTAAGTCTAACTTCTGAAGCATCATCCCGCGTTCATATGCGTTATCAAAGAAGGCGTTCTCGCCATAAGGAATAGCCTCGCGGCGTGCACGGTCTTTCTCCTGCCTCTTCTCATAACCCAGATGATTTGCAGGACCGATCTCGGCATTGTCATCCATCGTTTTAGTCCTGATCTGCACTTCGATGTTGCTCCTTGAAGTGTTGTCAAAAAATGCAATATGCAAAGAGCGGTATTCAAACGACTTGGGCGTTAGAATATAGTCACGGTAGTATTGTCTGTACTGCTCCCTGATCCTGTCGCTCCGGTGGTCAAGACCGGATATCTCCGGTTCAAATCCGCGTTCTTCCAAAAAACCGGGAAGCGCATTAGCGATCTCGTATACGTATTTGATCTCACTTTCTTCCCTGTTCTCACCGGGCTTAAGATGACACTTTGGAAGCGATATAACTATTCTGTATGCAATAAGATCTTTGATACGCCTTAATTGATCCTTGATCTCAGGCTCTGAAGGATACTTCCCGGTTCTGCAGTAATACTCATAAATGTACTCAACTATATTACCGTTGATCTTCTCTTCCAATCGTATAAGAGACTTGATTCTTCCCTTGAAAGTAAACGCAAGTTGCGGATACTTCTCGGTCATGTACTTATAGAATTCGCGGATCGTCTGTGACTGCAATGTCAGGAATTCATTATGTTCCAAGAGTCCGATCATCTGAACCAGACAATTACAGTGCGCAAGATCAACACCGTTGTTGTCTCTGATCGCGCTTTCCTTAAGATCATTGGAATAACTATGCAAGATCTTAACTACCGTGTCACCACTATACAGATAATCATTAAGGGTTATCATGTGAATTACTCCGTACTGTATTCCATATAAAAACCCCCAGAGCCTTTGTCCGACTTTGGGGGTCCGCTTTACCTTACTTATTCTATATCAATGAGGTATACCCCATCAGATACTTGTCCATTGCCGCCGCGCAGTGCCTGCCTTCTGCTATGGCCCACACAACGAGCGACTGTCCTCTGTGCATGTCTCCCGCCGTAAATACCTTGGGGACTGATGTCTGATACTGTTCAGGTTCTGTCTTGACAGTTCCTCTCTGTGTAAGTTCGACTTTGCTCTCCTGAGCTATATAGTCTTCTGCCCCGACAAATCCTGCGGCGATTATCAGAAGATCGCACTTTATGAGCTGTTCGGTACCCTCGACTTCCACGAGCTGCCTGTTCTCGAACTTAACCTTCACCGTCTTGATCTGAGTCAGTTTGCCCTTCTGCATGATGAGCTCCTTAACGGTAGTCTCATATATCCTCGGGTCATGACCGAACACCTCGATGGCCTCCTGCTGTCCGTAGTCGGTCTTCTCGACCTTTGGCCACTCGGGCCAGGGGTTGCCTGGTTGTCGTTCCTTCGGCGGCTGAGCCATCATCTCAAGCTGTGTGATGCTCTTGCAGCCCTGTCTTATGCATGTTCCTACGCAGTCGTTGCCGGTATCACCGCCGCCTACCACGACAACGTGCTTATCCTTAGCGCTGATGGTCCACTTTCCCTTCTTGCCTCCCAGGAGATCCTTGGTAGCGGACTTCAGGAAATCAACCGCATAGTGGACTTCCTTGCAACCTTCCGCACCCTGCGCATTAACGGCTCTCGCCTTCTTCGAACCGCAGCAGAGCGCGACCGCATCGAACTCATCTACGATCTCATCGAAAGCAGCGCCTTTACCTACATCGACTCCTGTCTTGAAGATGACGCCTTCCGCTTCCATCAGTTCTCTTCTTCTCACGATGACGCTCTTATCGAGCTTCATGTTCGGGATACCGTACATCAGAAGTCCGCCTATCTGGTCTTCCCTCTCGAACACCGTCACCTCGTGGCCTCTGTGATTCAATTGATCTGCTACCGCCAGTCCTGCGGGACCTGCTCCGATGACTGCCACCTTCTTACCTGATCTGGTCTTCGGGATCCTGGGCTTCATGTAACCCAGCTCGTAGCCTTTCTCGATCAGGAAGAGCTCGTTATCGTGGATCGTGACCGCTCCCGAGTTGATCCCGTTGATGCATGCCTTCTCACACAGTGCGGGGCATACCCTTCCCGTGAACTCCGGGAAATTGGATGTCTTCAGAAGCCTTGCCAGCGCATGCTCGTAGTGGCCCTTGTATATCTCGTCGTTCCATTCGGGGATAACGTTATGTAAGGGACATCCCGTTACCATGCCCTTAAGGCATATTGCCGACTGGCACATAGGTACGCCGCAGTCCATGCATCTTGATGCCTGGCAGCGTCTCTCTTCTTCATTTAAATGGTTGTGGAATTCCTCAAAACCCGTGATCCTGGTCTTCTCATCGACCCACGAATCCTCGCGTCTGTCGAACTCCAAAAATCCTGTTGCCTTGCCCATATATTCCTCCCGCTATCAAGCACCGACTTTTGTGCTCTCTTTGAAAGCCTCGTACACTGCCTGTTCATGTGCGATGCCCTGCTCTTCGTACTTGGCGATCAGGGTCAGCATGTGACGGTAGTCCGTCGGTATGATCTTCTTGAAGAATGCGACTTGACTGTCAAAGTCTTGAAGTATCTCCTTCGCCTTAGAAGATCCGGTTGCCTGCTCATAATCTTCGAGGATGTTCCTGAGCTCTTTCTTATCTGCATCTTCCGTGATCTCACCCATCTCTACGAGAGCCTTGTTGATCTTCGTATAGAGAGTGTGATGCTCGTCCAATACATATGCGATGCCGCCGCTCATGCCTGCTGCGAAGTTCTTACCTACTTCGCCCAGGATGACGGCCTTGCCGCCTGTCATGTATTCAAGTCCGTGATCACCCGTTCCCTCACAAACGCCTGTCGCGCCGGAGTTCCTTATCATGAAGCGCTCGCCTGCCCTTCCGCAAACATACGCCTTGCCGTTCGTCGCTCCGTAGAGTGCGACGTTGCCGACGATGATGTTCTCGGACGGATCGAACCCGGACTTCTCATCGGGTTTGATGATGAGCTTGCCGCCGGACAGTCCCTTGCCGAAACCGTCGTTCGCATCACCCGTGAGCTTCATAGTAAGACCCTTGGGGATGAACGCGCCGAAGCTCTGTCCGCCGCCGCCCGTAAGCTCCACGATGACGCTGTCGTCAGGCAGGCCGGTACCGAATTTCTCGGTGATCTCAGAGCCTAAGATGGTTCCTACTGCTCTGTCGGTACTCGATACCTTAACGTCGTCGATCCTGATCGAGCCCTTCTTAAGGCCCCGCGCGAGTTCAGGAAGGAATACTCTCTCGTCGACCGTCTTCTCGAGCGCGAAATCATACACCTGCTCCGGCTCGAAATGCCTTACCTCGGAATCCGCGTAAGACGGGTCTATTATCTGAGCGAGAGAGACCATCTCGGCTCTTCTCGTGATCTGCTTGTCCTTGACCTTGAGAAGGTCTGTTCTTCCGACCATGTCCTCGAGCTTCCTGAATCCCAACTGAGCCATGATCTCTCTTAATTCCTCAGCAATGAAGAGCATGAAGTTCATGACGTGCTCGGGTTGGCCCTTGAATCTCTTCCTGAGCTCCTCGTTCTGGCATGCGATGCCGAACGGGCAGGTATCCTTGTTGCAGACTCTCATCATCATGCATCCCATGGATACCAGAGGTGCGGTGGCAAAACCGAATTCCTCGGCTCCGAGGAGGGCTGCGATCGCGACATCCCTACCGCTCATGAGCTTACCGTCCGTCTCGACTGCAACTCTTCCTCTGAGGCCGCTCTCGATGAGTGCGTGGTGTGTCTCAGCGAGACCCAGCTCCCAGGGCAGACCTGCATTATGGATCGAGCTCGCGGGAGCCGCGCCCGTACCTCCGTCATAGCCGGAGATGAGGATTACCTGCGCGCCTGCTTTCGCGACGCCGCATGCGATGGTTCCCACGCCTGCCTCGGATACGAGCTTGACGGAGATCCTCGCCTTGCGGTTCGCGTTCTTCAGATCGTAGATGAGCTGCGCCAGATCCTCGATCGAATAGATATCGTGATGAGGCGGAGGCGATATGAGAGCGACACCGGGGGTAGAGTATCTTCTCTCTGCGATCCAGGGGTAAACCTTCTTACCGGGGAGGTGTCCGCCTTCACCCGGCTTGGCGCCCTGTGCCATCTTGATCTGTATCTCTTCAGCGCTGTTCAGATACTCGCTGGTAACACCGAATCTTCCCGAAGCGACCTGCTTGATCTTGGAGTTCTTCTCGGTGCCGAATCTCTCGGGTGACTCACCGCCCTCGCCTGTGTTGGACTTGCCGCCCAGACGGTTCATCGCGATGGCCATGCACTCGTGTGCTTCCTTGGAGATCGAACCGTAAGACATCGCTCCGGTCTTGAATCTCTTGACGATCTCGGATGCGGGCTCGACCTCATCGAGCGGCACCGGATTGCCTGTATCTTTGAATGTAAGAAGTCCTCTTAATGTATGCGGCTTCTCGTTATCGACGATCGCGGAATACTCCTTGAACAGTTCGTAAGAACCCTGTCTTACCGCCTTCTGCAGGGCAACGATGGTCTTCGGATTATAGAGATGATCCTCTTTGTCGTTGCCGGATCTGAGAGCGTGGAAGCCTGTGCTGTCCAGGGTCGTATCACTCTCGAGGCCCATCGGATCGAACGCCTTGTCATGTCTGTACAGGATGCCCTCGGAGATCTCTTCGAGACCGATGCCTCCGACTCTGCTTACGATGCCGGTGAAGTATTTGTCTATTACGTCAGAGCAGATTCCTACCGCCTCGAAGATCTTCGCGGACTGGTAGGACTGCAGTGTGGAGATGCCCATTTTCGCCGAGGTCTTGACGATGCCGTGCAATATCGCGTAGTTGTAGTCGTCGATCGCGGTGTGGTAGTCCTTATCGAGGATGCCCTTGTCGATCATCTCCGCGATGCACTCGTGTGCGAGGTAGGGGTTGATCGCACGCGCGCCGAAGCCCAGGAGCGTTGCCATCTGGTGGACGTCACGGGGCTCGCCGCTCTCGATGATGAGAGATACCGCAGTCCTCTTACGTGTCTGAACGAGGTGCTGCTCGACTGCCGATACCGCGAGGAGCGAAGGGATGGCGACGTGGTTCTCATCGATGCCCCTGTCGGAGAGGATGATGATGTTCGCACCCTTGGCGCATGTCCTGTCTACTGTGATCAGGAGCTGGTCGAGGGCTTTCTCAAGAGAAGTGTTCTTATAGTAAAGAATGGATACCGTTGCCGCCTTGAAGCCGGGCTGATCGAGCGACTTGATCTTCACGAGATCGACGCCTGTCAGGATCGGGTTGTTGACTTCGAGCACACGGCAGTTTCCGCTCTTCTCTTCGAGGAGGTTACCGTCGGAACCGATATATACTGTCGTGTCCGTAACGATCTCTTCCCTGATGGAATCGATAGGCGGGTTGGTGACCTGTGCGAAGAGCTGCTTGAAGAAAGAGAACAGCAGCTGATGCTTCTCGGACAGTACCGCGAGCGGGATGTCGGTGCCCATGGAAGCTGTTGCTTCGACCTTGTTCATGGCCATCGGCAGGATCTCGTTCTTGACGTCCTCATATGTGTAGCCGAATACCTTGTAGAGCTTGTCTCTCATCTCCTGAGTGTGTACCGGGATCTTCTTGTTCGGGATCTTCAGTTCAGACAGATGCAGGAGGTTCAGAGCGAGCCACTCGCCGTAGGGGTTCTTCTCCGAATAGATCTTCTTGCACTCGTCGTCTGAGATGAGCCTTCCGTTCTCCGTATCGATGAGGAGGATGCGGCCGGGTTGCAGTCTCGATTTCTTGACGATGTGCTCGGGCTCGATATCGAGAACGCCGACCTCGGATGAGAGGATCAGTCTGTTATCGTCCGTGATGTAATATCTTGAGGGCCTGAGGCCGTTACGGTCGAGCGTCGCACCTGCGATCACACCGTCCGTGAACAGGATGGCTGCAGGACCGTCCCAGGGCTCCATCATGGTTGCATAGTAATGGTAGAAATCCTTCTTCTCCTGCTCCATGTAAGAGTCGTTCTTCCAGGGCTCGGGGATCATCATCATGACTGCGAGCGGAAGAGGGATGCCGTTCATCATGAAGAACTCGAGAGTGTTGTCGAGCATCGCGGAATCGGAACCTGTCTTGTGGATGATCGGGAAGATCTTATCGACATCATTCTCGATCGCGGGACTGTACAGAGTCTCCTCACGTGCGAGCATCCTGTCGAAATTACCTCTGATCGTGTTGATCTCGCCGTTGTGTGCGACCAATCTGTAAGGATGTGCTCTCTCCCAGGAAGGCGTTGTGTTCGTCGAGAATCTCGAGTGCACCATCGCGATCGCAGTCTCATAGTCCTTGCTCTGCAGGTCCTTGTAGAACTTGCGCAGCTGCCCTACCAGGAACATGCCCTTATATACGATAGTCCTGGAAGACAACGAAGTTATATATGTATCATCAGTACTCTGCTCGAACTCTCTTCTCGCGACATAGAGCATGCGGTCGAAAGCCAGTCCCTTCTCGCAGCCTTCCGGTCTCTCCACGAAACACTGCATTATCACGGGCATCGCGTCCCTTGCGACCTTGCCGAGGATATCAGGCTCAGTGGGAACTTCTCTCCAGCCAATGACGTTCAGTCCGTTCTTGGCGCAGATCACCTTGAACATGCGCATCGCGAGCGTTCTCTTCTTTGTATCCTGGGGAAGAAAGAACATGCCTACACCGTAGTCGCCCTCTTCCTTTACTTCTATTCCGGCCTTCTTCGCGGCCTTCGCGAAAAACTTATGCGAGATCTGTACGAGGATACCTACACCGTCGCCTACCTCTCCGGTGGCATCCTTGCCTGCTCTGTGCTCGAGCTTCTCAACGATCGAGAGAGCGTCATCAAGAGTTCTGTATTCTTTCCTGCCGTCGATGTTTACTACGAGTCCGATGCCGCATGCATCATGCTCTTGTTGCATCTCCTGGTAGCATTCATTTAAGTATTTCTTCTCGTAAGGTCTCATATTCTCCTCCTGGTCTCGGGACCCGTCTAATCCACCACTTGGCCCGCGAGTTTTGAAATCATACTCAAAATGTATTGATATTTATTTTCAATGCGTTTAGAATATCGTTGAATGATTTCAAGGGTGATTTTATCCCTATGAGCGAAGGAAATAAAATACAAATAGTAAACGGATAACGATACCTTACGGGTATGATAAGAAACGAGGAGGAAAACACACATGGACCTGCGTCAGATCAAATACTTCCTTACGGTAGCAGAAGAGCGTAACATCACGCGTGCAGCAGAGCGTCTGCACCTGTCGCAGCCGCCGCTTTCGAGAGCGCTGATGGAGCTTGAAGAGGAATTAGGATGTACTCTTCTTATAAGAGGTAAGCGTCATGTCACGCTCACGCCCGAAGGTCTCGCGCTGAAGCGCCGCGGAGAAGAGCTCCTCGCGCTCGCGGACATTACCAAGTCAGAGATATCCGATGTCAGGAAGGGCCTGAGCGGCACGCTGTATCTCGGGCACGTGGACAGTAACGGTCCTACCCTCGTTGCCGAGTGGATCTCGAGCTTCAAGAAGGAATACCCTAATGTTACTTATAACTTATGGTGCGGCACGGTGGACGATCTGACGTACCGAATGAAGTCGGGCCTGCTCGAGCTCGCGATAACGATGACTCCGCTGAACACCGAGCACCTTGACGGCATCACGGTGTACAGCGATTCCTGGGCTGCGATAATCCCCGGTTCGCACCCGCTCGCCAAGAAGAAGAAACAAACTGTCACCCTCGCGGACATCGCAGATACCGACCTCATAATCTCATCACGTCACTCGCGCGAAGAAGAGATCAGGAGCTGGTTCGAGTCGACCGGCAAGGAGCCGAGGTTCATAGTAAAGACCGCGCACTCATCGAATGCATCCAAGCTTGTCGACCAGAACATCGGCATCGCGATCTTCCCTGCTTCGGTCGCCAAGAATATCTCGGGTGACTCCGACGTCGTAGTTAAGAAGATCGTGCCTCAGGTAAATGTCGACTATATCCTGTCCTGGGACAAGGAGAAGACACCCAGCGCACTCGCTTCGAAGTTCATCGAGCACGTGAGAGGGCTGTATTCCTGATCATTGCCGCTTTGAATGCCCATTTGGGAGCTCTTCGGAATGCCTGTGCGCAGATTGTGCGCGTTGGAGTGTCTGACAAGCACAAAATCAGCACAATCGGCCGATTATGCTTTTTTGTGCGTGATATGCCCTTATCCGCGCACATATAATTCACAGAGTCTGCCGGCCCTGTGAAATATCGTTCAAGAGCGTGGTATAAACAGCTGTATTCAGCTTAGCTGTAAGGGATCTTATATCAAAAGGAATCTCTTCGACATCGTGAGTGAAGATTATGTCTGTCTCAGGTACCAGACCGGCATGCGTATAGTTGTTATATTTGAAACTTGTCTCTTTGAGGTAATTCGACGACTGCTTGACTCCGAAGTGTTCATGGAATTTGCAGTTATCCAGTTCCCTGATGTAGATAACAAAGTCAGGATGTATCGGTCTGTTCAGACCCTTGAGCATGACCGCAGGCTCATACTTGAACGGGATTCCTAGCCTGGTATAGAGAATAGCTATCTCCTTCTCAGCCGCGGATCTGTAGAAGATGCCGTTGAACGGGTAATACGTCGGCTTGGACCTGTCGGTGTTCGAGTCATTATCCAGACTGTCGAAGAAGTTCTTATCCAAAGACACCTTCGCATAAGTATCCGTATACATAGTCCTTATCACTTTGTGAGGAGAACATTCCGCCAGAAGATCGCCCTTATATTGTGCATCCCAGATCGCTTCATAGATCCTGAGCTGGCAGGCATAATAATCTCGTATCTTCTTCAATTCAAGCAGTTGTTCGCCGGCCGGAGTATTCAGGTTGTTCCTGTGTTTACCACACACGAGTTTCTTAGTCGCAATGCCGTTTACATTACTCACCTGCATCCTGACCGCCGGCAACTCGATGAGCTGCTGCCTGCAATAATTGATCTTGAGTGCGAGATACTCTCTCGGGATGTTAGCTACTGTCAGTTCCATACATAAATGCTATCAGCGGGCACACCGAAAATCACCTGCCAGATGCCGACAAAAACGACACCCGGCTCAGGCAAGGCGTAAATGCAGTTACATCAAGGGCTCGGCAAAATAGCTGTGACGAAAACGTGCGCGGAAAACCGACAAAAACGCACAAAAACGTCACAATCGGCCGATTATGCATTTTTAGTGCGTGATATGCCTTTATCCGCGCACAATTCTGACACAAGCCCCGAGAGCAGACGCCCGAAGGCTCGCGAAGGCCCGCGAACCCGCCGCCTGAAGCTCAGATATACGTTCCCAGGTATGCGAACTCGGTCGGTTCGGCGTCGAGCTCGCAGAGGAGCGTGATCACCTCTTCAGAATAAACAGAAGCTTCGAAGTCCAGATAGAACATGAATTCGAAGTCCTTGCCGGAGATGGGTCTGGACTCGATCTTCGTGAGGTTGAGACCCAGCGACGAGAACTTTGCCAGCGTATCAGCCAGAGCGCCCGGCGTGTGGCCTAGAGCGAGCATGATCGATGTCTTGGATGCGCCGGGATAGATCATGAGCTCTTTGGTGATGCAGATGAATCTCGTGTAATTGTTATCTGTGTTCTGGATCTCGTCGCTCAGCGAATCGAGACCGTAGAGCATCTGGCAGTCCGAAGAAGATATCGCGGCTACATCAGTCCTGCCCGAGTCCGCAACGTTCTTTGCTGCGACGGCAGTATTCTCTACGATGTTTACCTTGATGTCCGGGTGCTCTTTTAAGAACCTGCTGCACTGGCCGATCGCCTGATTGTGTGAATACACTTCGCGGATGTCTTCGAGCTTCGCGCCGTGATTGGCGAGGAGCTTGTGGCTGATCCTGAGCTTATAGTCCTTTACGATGTGGAAGTTGTGGCCGACCATGAGATCATATACCTGTGTGACGGAGCCGTAGGAGCTGTTCTCGATAGGAAGCACGCCGTATTCGCACAGGCCCGATTCGACTGCCTGGAATACGCCGTCGAAAGTTCTGAAGTACATAATGTTCGCATGACGGAATATCTTATCTGTCGCGATCTGCGAATACGCGCCTTCTATTCCCTGGCATGCGACCATGGGTGCCTTGGGAAGTTCCTTGGGCGTATTCTCGAGTGCAGATCTGATCTGGTCAGCCAGCTCGGTGCGCGTGCCGTATTCGGTATTGCGGTATGAGTGGCTTAAGTTGAACATGGTGGAGAATAGAACACGCTCGTAATTGTCGATGAGCGAATTGGAGCTCTCGAGGCCTGAGAGGTAACCTCTCTCGTAGCGCCTGCTCTTCTGGATTATCTCGGACTTCGAGAGTGTCTCGTTTGCCGTCTTGCTTGCTTCGAGTCTCTCTGCGAAGAGCTGCCTTATCTTCTCGTCTATCTCTTCGATCCTCTTGCCTGCTTCTTTCTGTGTCATGTTCTTCTCCTCCTACGGAATAAAATAAGCCCCGCAGCTTGTTCACTGCGGGGCCATGTTTACGTAAATCAAGTCGTTATTTACATGCAGTGAACTACTTACCCCTATTCGTAAAGGCAAAAAAAGTAAACTCAAAGCTTGTAAATGCAAAATTGTTCATGCGACGATTATACACCTCAGTCGTGATATGTAAACACCTTACTCTCCAACCTTGGGGAGCTGGGCAACGGATGCTGCGATGTCTTCGTCCGTCGGGATGTAGTCGCTCATCTCGCCGTCGTTGTACTTCTGGTAAGCAACGAGGTCGAAATAACCTGTTCCCGTGAGACCGAATACGATCGTCTTCTCTTCGCCCGACTCCTTGCACTTGAGCGCTTCGTCGATCGCTGCTCTGATAGCGTGTGAGCTCTCGGGTGCAGGCAGGATGCCTTCTGTTCTTGCGAACATCTCTGCTGCCTCGAAGACTGCTGTCTGCTCGACGCTTCTTGCTTCCATGAAGCCGTCGTGATAGAGCTGTGAGAGTGTGGTGCTCATGCCGTGGAATCTCAGGCCGCCTGCGTGGTTTGCAGAGGGGATGAAGGAGCTGCCGAGTGTGTACATTTTCGCGAGAGGGCAGATCTTGCCTGTGTCGCAGAAGTCATATGCGAATGTGCCGCGTGTGAAGCTCGGGCAGGATGCGGGCTCTACTGCGATGATGCGGTAGTCTGCTTCGCCTCTGAGCTTCTCGCCCATGAACGGTGCGATGAGGCCGCCGAGGTTGGATCCGCCGCCTGCGCAGCCGATGATCATGTCGGGCTTGATGCCGTACTTATCGAGAGCTGCCTTTGTCTCGAGACCGATAACGGACTGGTGGAGAAGGACCTGGTTAAGAACGCTGCCCAGAACATATCTGTAGCCGGGGTTCTTGACTGCAACTTCGACTGCCTCAGAGATGGCGCAGCCGAGGCTTCCCGTTGTGCCCGGGAATTCAGCGAGGATCTTCTTGCCGACGTCTGTTGTCTCGGAAGGAGAAGGTACTACGGACGCACCGTATGTTCTCATTACTTCTCTTCTGAAAGGCTTCTGCTCATAGGATACCTTTACCATGTAGACCTTGCAGTCGAGGCCGAAATAAGCGCATGCCATCGACAGAGCAGTACCCCACTGGCCTGCACCCGTCTCTGTTGTAACGCCCTTGAGACCCTGCTTCTTAGCGTAGTATGCCTGAGCGATGGCGGAATTCAGCTTGTGGCTTCCGCTTGTGTTGTTGCCTTCGAACTTATAGTAGATCTTCGCGGGTGTGCCGAGCTTCTCTTCGAGGCAGTAAGCACGAACGAGCGGAGAAGGTCTGAACATCTTGTAGAAGTTCTGGATCTCTTCCGGGATCGGTACGAACTTTGTATCGTTATCTAATTCCTGAGCAACGAGCTCTTCGCAGAAGATGGGAGTCAGCTCTTCAGCCGTGAGGGGCTTGCCTGTTCCCGGATTGAGGAGCGGTGCGGGCTTGTTCTTCATGTCGGCCCTGAGGTTATACCAGGAAGTAGGCATCTCATTCTCGCTCAGGTAGATCTTGTAAGGTACTTTTGTGTCTGACATCTCTCATGTCCTCCTTAAAAAGTTTTTGGTCGGGACAGATCCAAATAAAAAACCTGCCCCTGCAGTTTGGTTGCTGCTGGGACAGGTGTTAGTTACTTAACCTGCGGTGCCACCCGGCTTGACGTCGCTATTGCTTCGTCCTCTTAGCGCATACATGACATATGCCGAACTTTGTTAACGGAGATTCAACGCTCCGGCTTCAATACTCTGCCCTGAGGCATTTCCTGTCGCCCTCTGAAGTCCATTCGACCGGATACCCCATGCCGCGATCCCACCATCCGCGACTCTCTGTAAAAAGGCCCATCCGACTACTCACTCTTCATCAATGGTTTCCCGAAGATTATCACACTCGAAAACAACATGCAAGCACTTCCCGCTACTGCCCCGCACTTCGTTATCATGCAAAGAGGGTATGATAAACCCCAACAAACATATATGATACGCACAGGTCAATGCCGCGGCGTGCAGGTGTAAAATCTTCGCATGGCAATACACGAGGAATGCGGAGTATTCGGAATCCACGGCAGAGAGAACTGTGCCGGCGAAGTATACTACGGACTCTTCAGTCTCCAGCACCGGGGACAGGAGAGCTGCGGTATCGTATCTGCGGATACGGATGATTTTACCCTCAAATGCGTAAAAGGCATGGGACTCGTCAGCGAGGTCCTCACCGCAGACAAGTTAGAAGGCCTCACCGGCGATATGGCGATAGGCCATGTCAGGTATTCGACTTCAGGCGCGAGCGTTCCGGAGAACGCACAGCCAATCGTCTCCCACTATTCCAAGGGAACGATATCCATAGCACATAACGGCAACCTTACAAATGCTGACGAGCTCAGGGACGAGCTCGCACATAACGGTGCCATATTCCATACGACGACAGATTCGGAAGTCATCGCTTATCTCATAGCGCTGAAGAGAGCATCCACTCCTTCGGTCGAGGAAGCTGTCAGGGAAGTCATGGGCATGATCAAGGGCGGCTATGCCCTGCTCGTCATGAGCCCCAGGAAGCTGATCGCGGCAAGAGATCCGTGGGGACTGAAGCCTCTGGTCATGGGTAATCTCGACGGCGCGACGGTATTCTGTTCGGAGACATGCGCGCTCGAAGCCGTGGGCGCAGAGTTCGTAAGAGACATCAACCCCGGCGAGATGGTAGTGGTCGAAGACGGTGAAGTAAGATCGCTGGATTCCGGTCTTAAGAGCGAGATGAGGAAGTGCGTTTTCGAGTACATATATTTTGCAAGACCGGATTCGGTGATGGACGGCATCTCCGTGGCATCTGCCAGACGTGAGGCCGGAAGGATACTCGCGCGCAGGCACCCCTGCGACTGCGACATAGTAATAGGCGTTCCGGAGTCAGGCATAGATGCGGCGCTGGGATTTGCCGCAGAGTCGGGCATCCCGTACGAGAAGGGTTTCGTGAAGAACTCATACGTCGGAAGGACGTTCATCAAACCTTCGCAGGCACAGCGCAAGCAGGCAGTAAAGATCAAGCTCAACCCGATAGCGTCAGTCGTGTCCGGCAAGCGCGTGGTAATAATCGACGACTCCATCGTAAGAGGCAACACGATAGCCGATCAGATAAGGCTCCTGCGCAATGCGGGTGCGACCGAAGTCCACGTGAGGATCAGTTCGCCGCCCTTCATGCACCCCTGCTACTACGGTACGGATGTCCCGGACGAGGACAACCTCATCGCGTGCAAACACACCATCCCCGAGATTTGCGAACTGATAGGTGCTGATTCTCTCGGTTACCTCGGCACGGAAGACCTCGAAAGCATGCTCGGCGGAGGCGGCCGCAGATACTGCGATGCCTGCTTTACCGGAGATTACCCGGTTAGATAACAACCTTTAATTCGGCCTGTCTGTGCTATATAATGCAAGGGTATGGATTATAAGGCTTTCTTAGATAACTTTACGCGCGTTGCATGTGTCCTGTCCGTTGACCTCAAAGCGGCCGACAGCAAGGACAGGTATTTTGTTGTTGATGCGAACGATGCTTACAAGCTTACCGTAGTCAAGAAGCTTGAAGACTTCGAATGCAATGTCCCTTATACAAGATATATACAGCAGGCGGATAATTTCGAAGCACTCTGTGATGAGTGCGTAACAAAGGACAGACCTGTCCATACCTACTTCGATATCGAGCTGTACAATGCGTGGATGGAAGTATTCTTCACCCCGCTCGCTTCAAGCGACCCGGACAAGAAGTATATCCTGTTCTCATACGAGATGAACCCTAAGGCCGATCTGGACAAGCTGACGGACATATCTTCCGAGACGGCCACCAACGTCATCAAGACCTGTCTCATGCTGCGCGAGACCGACGACTTCCAGGAGTCGATGAACAAGGTCATCGCAGATATCCGCGAGCAGTGCGGCGCCAAGAGATGCAGCATCCTTCTTGCCGACCACGAGGCAAGGAAGTACTCCCTTCTCTGCGAAGATTACGACAACGATCCCGATCAGGTCCCGCTGTCCGCTTTCCTCAACGAGGATTTCTACAACGTCATCGATACATGGCCGAGACTCATCCGCAAGAGCAACTGCTTCGTCATGACCAATGACAAGGACATGGACGAGGCACATGAGATCGCACCGGAGTGGATCGATTCTCTAAGAGGCGACAACGTAAAGACTCTCGTCATCTATCCGTTAAGATCCGACAACAAGACCATCGGTTATATCTGGGCAGGCAACTTCGACCCGTCCAAGACGCTCATGATCAAGGAGACATTGGGTCTTACATCATTCATCCTGTCCGCGGAGATCGCCAACGAGCAGAACGTGCGCAAGATGAAGATAATGAGTTCGACCGACCTTCTGACCGGCGTGTTCAACCGTAATGCCATGAACAACAGGATCAGCGAGGACACTTCCGGCACCGCTCCGATACAAAGGCCCTACGGCGTCTGCTTCATCGACGTTAACGGACTCAAGGCTACGAACGATACCAAGGGCCACGTCGCAGGAGATGCGATGCTCAAGGATGTTGCCTCTATGCTCACCGAGTATACGACATACGAGAAGGCCGAGATCTACCGTGTCGGCGGAGACGAATTCCTTATCATAACGCCGGGTATGGAGAGCGGGGATTTCGAAGAGTATGTAAAGACGCTCCGTGCCAACTGCGAGCGTCCCGGAAGATCGCATTTCGCAGTCGGTGCCTGCCACAGTAAGGATGCAGAAGGTTCAGACATAAGGAAAGCCATGCAGAAGGCTGATGCCGAGATGTACAATATCAAGGAAGAGTACTACTCCAGGCATCCTGAGATGAACTGGCACAACAAGATCGTCTGATCTTTACCTCATTGTCACAAGTTCATATTCCCTTGTACCGATGCCGATCTTCTCGGCATGTTCGAGCGTCTCTGCCCAGGATACGTTGGGGTTGCTGTTATGCCAGTGGTCGCCGTGATCGTGGAAGTGCGGATCTGCCATGTTGTCGCCGAGCTGGCTGTTCCTGATAGGCTCCGCCTTCGAGCACAGGTCGACGCAGGCCTGATCGAGCGCGACCGGATCGAAAGAAGCCAGCATTCCGATATCGGGAAGGATCGGGGCATCGTTCTCGCCGTGGCAGTCACAGTTGGGCGACACATCGGTTATCAGGGAGATATGGAAGTTCGGCCTGCCGCTTATTACCGCAGCGGTGTACTCCGCCATCCTCTTGCCAAGCATCTGCGGTGCATCCCAGTTGTCGTTCTCGATCGCATCGAAAGCGCACGCACCGATACAGCGTCCGCAGCCCTTACATAGATCGGGATCTATATATGCTTTGTTATCCTCATATCTGATGGCATTTGAGCCGCATTCCTTGGCGCATCTCCTGCAGCCCCTGCACACATCGGTAATTACGTGGGGATGGCCTGACTGATGCTGCTGCATCTTGCCTGCCCTGCTGCCGCATCCCATTCCGATGTTCTTGATCGCACCGCCGAAGCCGGCCTGTTCGTGTCCTTTGAAGTGTGTGAGCGAGATGATTATGTCCGCATCCATGACCGCTCTGCCGATATAAGCTTCCTTGCAGCACTCGCCGTTCGGAACGGGAACGATAATGTCGTCCGTTCCCCTGAGTCCGTCCGCGATTATTATCTGGCAGCCCGTTGTAACAGTGTTAAAACCGTTGATATTAGCGCAGTCCAGGTGTTCCAGCGCATTCTTGCGGCTTCCGGGATAGAGCGTGTTGCAGTCGGTCAGGAAGGGCAGTCCGCCGTTCTCCTTAACGACATCAGCGACTGCTTTTGCATAATTCGGTCTGAGGTAAGCGAGGTTGCCCAGCTCTCCGAAATGCATCTTGATGGCAACGAACTTGTTATCGAAGTCGATCGTGCCGATGCCGGCCTGCCTGATGAGCTTCTGGAGCTTTACGGTGAGTGATGTTCCGAGACCTGTCCTGAAGTCAGTGAAGTAAACCTTGGATGCCATAGAAATACCCCGCTTTCGTGTGTTACTGTCAGTGTAACACACCAGGCGGGGCAGAACATTATCTGTTGTTGATCATCTCTTGTGTCTCTTCTGATAATCTCTTCTGATGTCGCCTAACATCTCATCGGAATCAAAAGCTGCCGCCATCTCTTCAGAAGACTTGCATGCCCTGGCGCAAGAGACCATCCTGGACATTACGCTATAGTTGAGCCTGGTCCCTTCACCGTCGCACTCGTATCTTACTGCCCTGCTCTTATCGACTCCGAACCTGCTTGCCACGCTAACCGCGTCCATGTTCGCGCCCAGGAAGATGAATTCCCAGTGATACTTCTCTTTCTGGCGTTCAACCATCTTCCTGACCTTGTCGTAGGTATACCTGGTGCTCGAGTTTTCCATGCCGTCCGTGGTGATGATGAACAGCGTCTTCTCCGGAACATCTTCAGGTCTTGCATACTTGTGGATGTTGCCGATGTGACGGATCGCGCCTCCGACTGCGTCCAGGAGTGCCGTTGAACCTCTGACGTAATACTCTTTGTCCGTGATGGGCTCCACATTATCGAGAGATACTCTGTCGTGCAGCACTTCCGTCTGATTAGCGAACAGCACAGTCGAGATCAAAGCCTCGCCTTCCTCGTCCTTCTGCTTGGCGATCATGGAGTTGTAGCCGCCTATCGTGTCGTTCTCGAGGCCTCCCATGGATCCGCTCCTGTCCAAGATGAATACGATCTCCGTTAATCCCTTTCTCATGTCCTTATCCTCTCTTTCTGCCGCCGTGCGGCCTTTGAAGTTAAGGTCAGTATACGTTCCGGGGAAGGTGTGGTGGTCGCATGGGAAGCGACATTTCGAGAAGATGTATTATTCGCCGAGCTGGGGCTGGCCGTGTTCGAACAGGGCGAGGTTGATCGTCATCATGTCGTAGACTTCGTTGTCGATAAAATACTGAACGATAAGGTCGAACTTGTCTGACGGCGAGAACGCATATCCTGCCCGTCCGATGAAGTCCTTGGTCTCGTCGACGTTGAGCTTCAGTGCGAGCGCGAAAGCCACCGCCGTATTCTTCCTGGGCTTGTAGTCCTTGTTGGTCCTTATTTTCGAGAACAGCTTACGGTCAACGTTAGCGCGTTTATACACCTCGACATCGGTGTAGCCCTTCTCATCGATCAGGCGCAGAAGGCTGACAGACCAGGTCTCGGACACGTTCTTGACGACGTCGTCGAGGGAACGCTTCTGCGATGCCTTTGATGCTGCCATAGCCGATGCAGGCGCGGCACATTCGTCCATGCGAAGCATGTTACGGTCCACACCGAGAAACCTTCTTCGGGGCTTTTTCAGGTTTCTGTCTTCGCACGCTTCCTCAGAGACCTCTTCCGGCGCCGCCCCGAGAGCCATGCCGTACTCGCATTCGAACTGTTCTTCCACATAACGTTCGTCGATGAGCTCGTCGATGTCCCGGAAGATCTTGCCGGACAGTTCGAACGACTCGCCGTCAAAGACGACAAGCGTTATGTCCAGCTCGTGCTCCGTCAGGAAAGCGCTGAAGGCCGACATCGCGATAAGCAGCGCATCTGTCTTGGGGAAGCCGTATGCACCTGTCGCGATGAGCGGGAAAGCGATGCTCTCTATATCGAGCTCGGCCGCTTTTGCAAGGCAGTTCTCGTAGCAGCATCTGACGATATCCGCCTCGCCGTGACCGCCGCCCTGCCAGAAGGGACCGACTGTGTGGAATATATATGTTGCATCAAGATCGAACGCAGGCGTTACCGCCACCATGCCCTCACCTATAGTGCCTATCTTCCTGCGAGCTTCGAGCAGCCTGTCTTCGCCTGCCGCCCTGTAGATCGCGGCATCGGTCCCGGCCATGTATACCGGCTCGGGATTGGCAGTATTGACTATGGCGTCTGCCTTGATCTTTGTTATGTCATTGCGGATTATCTTAAAAGGCATATGTATCGATCAGTATGAATTCATCTCTTTGAATATGGCATTGATCTCACCCAGAACTCTATGCATCTCATGCCTGTTATCGTCCTGCGCGGTATCGATAGAATCCAGTTCGGTCATTAGGGAGTCCTTACGTTCCTTCTTGTTAGCATGCATCCTGAGCAGTGCCGAGAGCAGATAAATGAACGCTGCGACCATTGCCACTGCCAGAACAGGTACGACCCACACCGGAGTCTCATAATCCAAGCCGAAGATCAGAGTCAAGTCGGCCAGGATCACGATAATCACGCCTGCACCGATGGCCTTAGCTTTCAGTCCCTCATCAGACTCATAGTAGAAGAATGATCTGCCGCTGCTGTCATCAAGCTCGCGCTCGGCTTTATCCTCTTCTGCTACAAGGTTCTTACCGGCCTTTTTGAGTTCGAGATACTCTTTGTACAGTGACAAGACTTTGTCTGTATCTTCGAAGAACTTAACCGCCTCAGGACTGTTGGTGTTCCTGTACTTATCAAGATTAAAGCATCCGGGAACAAACTTCCCTTCCTTGATCTTAAAGGTAATGTCGTACAGTTTGTTAACACTGTTGCCCGCCAGGAGCAGACCCTTCAGAGCCTTAACGTTCGAAGGCTCCTTATCCAGCATGAACGAATACATGTCCTTTGCCGTTGAATACTCGCCGTCTGCCAGCGCCTTGCCGGCAGCCTTCAACAGGTTCTCTTCGCCAAAATAATCATAGTCATAAGTATTGCCGCATGATCTGCAGACCATGAGCTTACGATCTTCATCGGTATCCATCTGCCCACCGCAGCTTGGACAAACATATGAGAATAACTTGCTTATAGATCTATCCCCCCACGCTCTGTCTGTCACTCTTCGGATTCCGTCTGATCAGGCTCTTTACTTCCTGTCTCAAATAACGGAACAAACTTGACTTCCTCGCCGCAATACAGGCAGGATCCCATGAGAGGTGTATTGCCGTTATCCATGATGATCCTTCCGCATTTGGGGCAGGGCTTCGACAATCTCGTGGTAGGCACGAAAGTCTCCGGCCTTGTCATGATCTCTTCGATCCTGGCGTTTACTGTTTCGGTCTCGATTCCTCTCTCATTCATGATCTCCATCATTGCCTGGACCATGATCTTCAGAGATAAGATCTCGCTCCTGATGTCATTGACATCTCTTTTGACTTCCGTAACCTTGCCTGCCTGACGGGCATCTGCATTAATGCGCTCTACCCCGCCTCCGGCATTGGTGTAAACATTGACTCTTGACATTATTAATCCCCTTTTCCATTAGGTGTTAAAAATATTTTACCACCAACCGGGGATTGCTGATACTTCTCTTTTGCTTCCAATCGACACGATTATTCCCATGGCTCTTCTTCGGTAAACTGTCCGTCCATGACATCTTCGTCAGAGAAGTCATGTGCACCGATCGGAGCCAGACGCTCATTCAACTGTTCTCGGAAATCCCTTCTGTCAGATACTTCCATAGGGAAAACATACTCATAATCAATACTATTCTCGTCGGTGATCAAGAGCCTTATATTGAATCTTGCAAGCTCGAACCCTTCTTCGTTATCGAATTCACTGACATATGCCGGGTCATACGGCTTATCGAATCTGTCTATGGCATATTGCTCATAAGGCCGTCTGTCATACGGCTCGTTTTTGATCGCAAATTTGAATATGTCATAGAGCGGGAATATCTCTTTTCCCGGAAGGATCAAATAACTGCGAGACAGAACAACCATGGTCTCGTCAGGAGCACCGTTAACTTTATACGCATCGCACCTTTCCCTAACATCGTCATACAATGCGTCCCTGCCGAATTCTTCCACTCTTCTGTTGAAGAACGGCACTTCCGGCGGTGCTTTTCGCGCGAAGTGTCTCTTGAAGAAACCCTGTTCCTCTTCGTCGTGATCGTATGTGTGATCTGCTACAAAGGGAGTGTATAACAGCTGTCCAATGTCAACATCAGTTAATCTCATAGGGTTCCTCCTATTAAGTGCCTTGCTGTTCAAAAGATATTGCCACGATGCGATCTGCACCTTCTATTATAACCAAATCTGCGGAAGGCATTATCTCGAGGACCTGATCGAGCGATGCGGGATAACCGTAACTATTGTGCAGAATCAGCTTATGTATTTTTGATCACTTCCGCCAAAGCCATGCCCAGCGTGCGCTGAGATTCGCTGTCCAAATGGATGCTGTCCACAGTGCTTGCTTTTACATGCTCTGCCGCATCGACAAACGCGCAGCCGTACATGTCCGCGAGCTGCTTGTACCAGGGAGCCAGTTCTTTGGACAGCTTGACAGCATTCTCATAGCCGAAGCTGTCGCCAAGCCAGGAATCCCTTATCGTATCAGCAAAATGCGGAGGCGATACCAGGATGACCTTGAAGCCGTCATTGCATCTGTAGCGGTTATAAGACTGTACCTTCTCGAGCATGATCTGCATCTCACCTGCTATGTCCATAGAAGAATAAGAGAACTTCCGCTTGCAGTCATTGGAACCCAGCATGATGATCACATAATCCAACGGAGTATGGCTTTCGAGGCAGGCACCGATGTATGAGAGCCCGTTCTTCTCGCCTTCTGCAGGGTCTTCCGTGGCGATCGTCCTGCCGTTCTGTCCCTCTTCGATCACCTTATAGTCATCACCGAGAGCCGCCTGCATAACGCACGGCCACCTGCTGTCCTCTTCGAATCTAACACGCTTTGCAGGGTCATAGCCCCATGTAAGCGAATCACCAAAGCAAAGTATCCTCTTCATGTTTGTACCATCCTCTTATCTCTGTCGTAATTACTTCTTCGCCCCACCCAACGAAACTTAGAAAGGTCCGTGAATAAATAGATAAAAGAGCAACACAATTACGTATACTCCCAGGGCAAGCATGGCAGCTGAGATGACCATGGCGATGATGAACATGATCTTGATGCCAATCTTGATCTTGCGTCCCTGCTCTTTTGCCTTTACTCCGTCAACAATAAAGAGCACTATTGACAATAAAACATATAGCCCTACAACTGCAAATAATAAAGTGCCTATCGCGGAAAATATAGGACCTAACACGTCGAGAGATAACATGATGAACCTCCTTCAGGTATACAATCTATCCCCTGCAATCGTCATAACATCGATTGTAGTCCAATAATTATAATAACATTTTGCAAGTCTCACTAAGTTTATGCGAATCTTAGGCGATCGTCCTGCCGTTCTGATGCTTAAGCAACAGGGTACAGAAGATGTGTTGCTTAACTTGAAATATCTTTGGTTTTTTCGAAAGATTAGTAAGGAATATGGTTACTTCTACTGAGGCGCAGATGTCAAGCATACATTTGCCCATTGTTCACACTTCTACAATAAAAAGAACACAAACGAAATGTACTATGAAAATGTATCAGATGCGACACGGAGGAATAAAGCTATGGAAGAAACAAATAAAAATAACCCTGAAGTGAATCCTGAAGTAAAACCCGAAGATCTTGATAAGGTGGTAGGAGGCTCGATCGAAAGGCCTGAAAAACAAATAAGAGCGGCCGGTATCGACTTAATAAAGGAAGATGGCACCCCCGGTGAGTTCGGATATCTTTGGAACACAGGAGACTACTATTTTCAAGGCAAAAAACTCAATGACGAAGAGATAGATGTGCTGATCGATTATGGTCTGCTGCATAACCATCCCGCTCCATCGTTGGAAGTAGCAATAGAAGTTATGAAAGAATGGAGAAATCGATAACATTAACGAAAGCATAAAACCAAGGGGTTCAGAGTTTTCTGAACCTCTTATTCTTATGGCATAGATCTCCCGAATAATCTGCCCCCTTCGCCCCGTCTCAGGCACGAAGCACGTTCAGTCTAATTCTTAAATGGACGAGAGATGAGGGGCTCACAACATATTGGACAGTCACCAAATTGTCGGCAAATCAGTTACTTTTCAAGAAATGATCGACGAATCCTTGCAAAAGAAAAACCCTTGAAAGCCTTATCTTTCAAGGGTTTGTTCTTTGGAGCCATTTGTGGGACTCGAACCCACGACCTGCTGATTACAAAACGAAACAAGTGATTTTATAGCGTCTCATAAATTCTCTGAACGGCCCTAATTTATTAGGTTTGAGAGGTGTGCTTGATTATATAAGTTGTTATGTTTTCTCATAGTTTTTCTGAAAAAACCTACACTTTTCCTACACTATTTAAGGTTACTTCCCGTCCAACATCTCAGAGAACTCTTCCAGGTTACAGCACATGAACGGCCCGTCGACCTCTTCCGCGCTGACGACCTCCCTGCCGTCATCCGTCTCTTCTGCAATGACCGAATAGTACGTCTTATCCCCTTCGTCGTCCTTATACGCGACGCAGAACCAGTAGTATGTGTGCCCGTCGTAATTATCTATCTCCAGCGAATCCTCCGCCCAGTGATCCACAAATCCTTCGAGCTTCATGCCGGATATTCCGTATCCTACCCGTCCGGTCATCCAGGGCCGGCATATTATCCCGTCTCCGGGCTCGAGAGCTTTGTCTACGATGCCGCTGTCATAGCCGAACGTGACCGAGTACGACGCACCGTTGTCCTCTTTGTAGATCACGGACACGCCGTCGTATCCGATAATGTAAGACAGCTCCATCGCTTTATCGTAATCCAGGAGCACATCTTCCATGGCATCGCGGTCGACCTCGGGTCCTTCGTATACCGCATCCTTTGCTACGATCTTCGGCTTGCCTATCTCCTCTGCGGCAGCCTCCTCATACAGTTCAGGGTCCGTTATGACATCACTCAGCTTTATCTCGTTTCCCGAAGCATCCACATTGATCGTCTCGACGTCGCCGTCGTCTGACCAGGCGGCCATCGAGACCACGCTGCTGTCTATCCTGTAGAAATAAACACGGTCGCAATCCTCTGCCACGACCTTCCCGTTCACGGTGACTTCACCGTCCTCAAAACTAACTGTCGGGAACGCATTGCCCCCCGCCGCGCATGCACATAAGGCACCCGCTGCCACAAGACACGCCATCCCCGCCGCTGCTGCTCTAATAAGCTTATTCATGATATAAAACCGGCCTTCCATTGAGATCTCACTATATATACAGCCGGGCTCCCGAAATGTTGCACTACAGATCCGCCACATCCATGACTTCTATCCCGTTCTCCATCAGCAACGTCATTATACATCCGTCCAATTTGTCGTACGGCGTTTTTGCATTTTTCTGAAACGCCTGGTTTTATTGCGTTTCAAGCCCCCTTTTTTCAAGCGGTTCGAATGGCACGTATTCCACCATCAATAAGCTTTCAAAGCACTTTTTCAAAAAAACTAACGTTAAGCAACACCTGTTCCGGGAATTGTTGCTTAAGCATCAGATAAGCCTTAGATTACTGATTGGTCTGCACCCATTCTCCTGCAATAATGAAGCCATCAAACAAAACAACTCATTCAGGAGGACATAACAATGAAGACTGTTAAATTGAACGGCAAAGAAATGACAAGCACAAAGGAACTCGGGTTCAGCGATCTTGATACGATCGCAGGCGGCTATGTTCATTATATTCACACCGGTATGTGGGGTATGTGGGAAGTAATAGATGATGAGACCGGAGATGTTTTGTCAACAGAAGAAGATTTGTGTCATGCCGAATGGGCCTGTAATAAATATGGTGTTTCCAAAGCAGAAATTGACGAATTTGGACTTAAGTGTCTGCGCAAGGGCATCAAGGGCCCAAAGATTGGAAATAATGCTTACTAATCCGTAAACAGATGACACAACTCGGCTTCCCGCTCCCCATGGGCGCTTGAGATCAACAGATTAACTCATAACAAAATAACCGATAGCAAGGGACCTCAGGACTTCTGAGGTCTTTTTCTTCGCAACAGAAAGAATGTGAGCATGTGCTGGATGTAGATGGAGTACAGTTCCTTCAGGTAGACTATGACGGCAATATCTGAAACTCAATCCATATCATAACCGCAGTCTATTGGCCCCATTCAGAATCAATGTGTGCCAACATAGCTTTGGGATACTTCCTTCGAAGATTTGATAACTCATAGACCAGACTGTCGAACTTCTCGTCCTCTTCTTTGTTCTGAATAGGCGGTACAAGTTCAGACTTTGGCCGGTTGTGATTAACCAGATCCACCATTTGGTTATATCTGCGGTCAGACTCTTCCATAGTGATTACTCCCCTATTCTCTCCATGACCAGATATTCACCTGCATTACGTCCGGAGATCTCGTAATAGACCGTGTCTTCATCGCCGGGATTCATATACACGAATGACAGTTCTTGGTCCTCACCGTCAACAGATATAAAAGCATTTTGTTCTCTCACATCAACAGGCTTCAGATCAGATGAATTATAATAACCCTCACCATTCCAGACATAATGTTTGTCATCTATCGTCATGACAATAATCTTGCCCTCATAGAATAAGAGGTTCCTCATTCTGGTTGCGTTTACTGTGCAGACGATATAAGCAAATCCTGCAACGATCAGATAGATAGCGATCATTCCGATTCCCGCAAGGAATGTAAATCTTTTCTTGCGGAGAATAAATAAAACTACGGCAAAAACTATACCCAATACAGCAAACCAGAAATAAGGAATATAAGACGTAGACAACTTCACCGCCTTCACAGTTCCGGTAATACTCAATATCACTCCGAAAACCAGAATTAAACACTCCACTACCGTTAATCGCGTTCTCATGAAATTATCCCTTATATCACTGAATCAATATGTGAATTATACTCCTTATTAGCGCGACTAATTCCTGATTATCGCTACTTTCCTATTTGCCGGTTATGTTTCTTAACCCGTCAAGTTCCTCAGACCTTCACGTCCTATTTCAATTGCTCTTTCAAGGCTGTCGGTCACATGTTTATAGTCATGAATGTAAGTATAAGTAAACCAATCGGGACCCATATACTCATCTGTTATTCTTTTCTGGAGCCACACTTCAAAATACTTGTCTTCTTGACAGATCAAGTATCTGTACTTCTTATCTGAAGAATACTCTTCTCGTATAATGTTATCTTTCAAGATTATTCTCCATGTTCGTGTTTGCTGTTCATATAACTTACGATCACTTTATCTTAATAAACGACAATGCCTGTACTGAGACCCTATTATTTGTCTATTTTTTTGCGAAAAACCATTTCAGTATTAACTGTATGGTAATTCATAATCCCATCTGCGTGTAACACTTTTTCGCCGCAGTCCAATATGCAAAAGATGCGATGGGCACGGTAAGATACTGCGATTCGGTTTTCGGAGCCTGATAAGATTACTTCTCTTTATCTTCGCCTATAACAAGCGATGCGCCGCAAAATGAGCACACGCTGGTATTCTCCACCCTGACCGATCCGCAGTTCGGACAGTTGGTATAATACTTGTGCTTTAAGAACTCCGCCTCAACGTCGAGTTCTTTCTGGATGGCGGTATTTTTCTCTACGAGCTTTTCCGTCTCTTTCTCTTCGTTCTTCTCGTGGAACTTCTTTTTGTAGATTATTCCTGCGACTATGTATAGAACAAACAGCACCATGAAAATGCAAGGCGTGAAATAGATAAGGTTATCGAAGAAATCGAATACCGGGCCTTCTTCAAGGCTTGAGTTCTCGATCACGGGCACGACCAGTTCATAGAATAGATTAGTCACAAACAAAATAAGGTTGACTACAGCTCCGATCAGACCAATGACAAATGAATATTTGAAGATTTTTTTCATTAGATCTTCTCCTTTGCCGCCGCATTAGCTTTATGCTTTTGGGGGTCAAATGTGGATACGCGGTGTACTGAGGACGGCTCCGTATCCGCAAATGAAGGAACCTCCAAAGAAGTGCCGCAGCTTAAGCAGTAAGTCAATGTCTTGTTTGCCACTGCACCGCAGTTCGGGCAACTGTTGTAGTACCGCTTCTTGCTGAGCTGCGAATTAATGAACTGCTCGGTCTTATATCTTTCCTCGAATGCCATGTTGTCTTCGACGATCCTTAATGCGCATTCGTGAAGGATCTTGTCTCTAGCGTTGATGCAGACGAGCGCTGCAATGGAAAACAGGAGCGTCAGGACAGACATGAAATAGAATACGAATTCGTCGATAAAAAAGAACGCTATGTCTGTCATTATCATGTTCTCGAAAACACCTATTACTGCTTCATAGAAGGAGAAATTAACGATGAAGCTGATGAGCATCAAGATGCCCCAGACATTTGTCTTCACCCAGACTATCTTGGGAGTTCTCTGTTTTGCTTCATATACTTTATTCGCATTCTCGACACCGAATTCCCTGTCAAAGAAAGAGATGCTGTACTGACTGCCATTCTTTGATGCCCATGTACGCTTATCACCTATCGCATCAGCAGGACGGTATCCCTTTACTTTGTAGACTCTTCCTCCGACCTTGTTAAGATCGATGTGATCAAAATAATAGATATCAGATGTTCTTCCCGTCTCTTTAAGAGCCATGATAAAAATGACCAAACTTGCGCAGAAGATTCCGAGATTAATGAAATTCAATCCCGGAATGCTGTTCGATGCGATCAATGAAAAAAGGAAACCAATGACAGCCACGGCAACGATAACCGACATCGCAAACATAGTAAACCTGTTTTGAAATACATAGCCGTCATTTCCATAGTAGTCACCACCACTAAAAAAGCCGCCACCGCTGAAACGACCGCCGGAACTGCTGTGGAAACCACCACCTCCGCTGCTGTGGAAGCCACCGCCTCCACTACTGCGGAAACCACCACCACTACTGCGGAAACCGCCGCCGCTGCTGCGAAAACCGCCGCCGCTGCTGTGGGATCCGCCTCCGCCGCTGTGATGACCGCCCGAATGGAAACCGCCGCCGTGAAAACCGCCTCTTGCCATTTTTACTATCCCCTCCGATTTTCTATCCCTTACGATATTAGATAAATTATAAAATATGGGGGAATTTTGTAAATATTTTTTGAGCCAAAACAGAACTTACCGGCCAGACCATGAATACCTATGCTAACCCGCAAAGTGATGCAAAGCGCCGAGCAGGTGAACTGATCGGAAGCATTGCTAAGGGAAACAGACAAAAGTGACTGTCCCCAAATTGTCACCATTTTGACTGTTTTTGAAGGAAAACCACCTAAACCTAAGCAAAAGAAAACCCTTGAAACGCAATAGTTTCAAGGGTTTCGACTTGGAGCCATTTGTGGGACTCGAACCCACGACCTGCTGATTACAAAAACGAAACATACGATTTTATAACGTCTTAATTATTCCCTGAAAGGTCCTAATTTATTACGTTTGAGGGGTGTTCGTAGTTTTATAAGTTTTTATGATTTCTCATAGTTTTTCTGAAAAAACCTACACTTTTGCTACACAATTTTCGGATTTCTCTCAAAAACTTCAATATTGATGTATATCTATTAGTTTTGAAGCTAGTTGTCTGGCGCTAATTCACCTGAACACAAACGCTCACATATTACGTTTCTTGCTATCGCTGATGACCATAAATTAGTCAAATATACATTCATTATTGAGCCACAAAGGAGACACTACATCTTTCTAGAAAACAAGGGGATCTAACGCCAGAAATCATGGCGTTAGATCCCTGTTTTTATCTTCTAGAGCCCTATAATCTATTTTTCCACGCGAAGTTCGAGGCATTTCATCTAGAATCTCGATCTCCTTCGGGAGCATATAATTCGGAAGATTGTGACTTACGCTTTCCAATATTTCACTCTTTATATTTTCTGGACTCTCGTTACTCTTTAATGTCACAAATATCTTTGGATAATTAATTCTATCCGGATCGGGAATACCTATTGCACAACAAGTCTCAACTTTATCAACACTACAAACGGCTTTTTCTATACGATCCGGGAACATTTTTGTAACTTGACCTGACTCATCTTTGGTCATTATAATGCGCTTAATTCGCCCTGTTACATACACAATTCCATCTTCATCCACATACCCTATGTCTCCAGTATGAAGCCACTTGTCCCCCATGTTTCCACTGCGAATGATTTCATCCGTAGCAGTCTGATTATTATAGTATCCCAACATAAGTGTCGGACCAGTGAAGCAAAGCTCCCCTTCTTCTCTATAATGCAATTCTTCTCCAGTTTCTGGATTCTCAACCTTGCAATTGACTCTAACAAGAGGAATCCCAACACTTCCAATCGGATTGCATTCTGGATATGATTGTGTCGCAGCAGCCATTAACTCGGTAGAACCTAACCCTTTACACAAAGGTGTTTTCGAACCGCAGTTAATAATATAGTCATTGATCTCTTTTTCTTTCTCATTGGACATGCCTTCTCCACCATAATATATATGTTCAAAACATGACATATCCGCCTTTATTCCGCTTTCTAGCATTGCTTCCCAGTATCCTGGTATAGATAAAACAACTGTGGGATGGTATTTGTTTACATAGTTTGCAAATTGTTCAGGTTCATATTTAGGGATTAGAACAACTTTATATCCAATAGCCAACATCGCCATTATTCCCTCT
>JAEEGF012420108.1_pt1 | contig 33027 bp, 31 predicted proteins | sample 9134171 | NCBI WGS metagenome assembly JAEEGF01 (sample SAMN16246542, study PRJNA631951) | gut metagenome | biome: gut microbiome; feature: rumen; material: AP-attached | host: Bos | place: Iran: Karaj | collected 2018-10
ATTCCGCCGCAAACCAGGCCTCCGCCCGCTCCGCGCTCACCCGCCCGGCAGCAGGTCCAGGATCCAGTATTCCTTTTCCAGCAGCGCCTCTGTCAGCGCGTCGAAGCGTTCTTCCATTTCAGGCTCCCAGGACTGTTTTCAGCAGATACAGCAGCAGGAGATGGCCGGGATAGAAGGCGTAGAACAGCCATTTGAGGCCCCGGCCACGCTTGCCGTTGTAGAGCAGCAGAGGGATCAGGCTGAGGCCCGTGGCCCGGTAATAGCCCACGGTCCGGGTGAGGGCCAGAAAGCCCACGCCCACACCGCAGCGCAGCAGCGGGTGCCGGTTCCGGAGAACGTAGAACAGGAACACGGCAAGCACCGCAAAGAGGGTGTAGTCCGCCCGCAGCACCAGGGCCAGCACCGCCACGGCGCAAACGCAGAGGATCCCCAGCAGGGTTTTTCCCGCGGCATGCTCCTTCCCCTCGCCCCGGATCCGGTCAAAGACCATCAGGGCCAGGATGGCGAGGAAAAAGCTGAGCATGATATTCTGGTGCCCCAGGCCCACCCGGCCCTCGAAGGCCAGGTCAAAGGGGATCTCGCTCACCAGGGCGAAGACGCCCATCCGCATCAGGTAACGCTGCTTGTTTTTGGTATGAGCGTAGCCCTCCGCGATGCAGAAGGAGAACAGGGGCATGGCCAGCCGCCCGATCATCCGCATCCACAGTGCGCCCGGGAAAAACATGTCTCCCACATGGTCAAAGACCATACTGATCATGGCGATCAGCTTCAGGCTCGTTCCGTCCAGGATCCGCAGTTTCTCCAGCTTCTTCATATCCTCCGCTCCTCTCTGCCGGTGATCTGCCGGATGGCCTCGGCGTAGCGCTCCGGGTAAGTTAAGGAAAACTCTCCGTGATAGAGCCCCTGCAGCCGGTGGAGTCCGGCCCCGGGCAGCGCGGCGCAGATCGTCTCTGCGGAGCGCAGGATCTCCCCCGTCTCCTTCTCCCCCACGAAGACATGGACCTCCGCCCTCGTGTCCCGGAAGGACTCTTTCAGGGCGTAGGCCGTATTCGCTTTCAGAAAAGCAATCATGTCCTGCTTCCGGATCCGGCAGGTATCCCGGTAATAATCCTCAAAAAAATCCTCTTTGATGTGCAGGAAGGCGGCCTGCAGCCGGGCAAAGCGCCGGTTTCGGATCAGGCCGTAGCTGCTGCCGAAGGTCGGGCCGATCAGGGCATTGGTGATCCGGGAGGGGATCACCGCCGCGCTCTCCACCAGCGCATAGGAGCAGCAGTCCCTGCGCCGGGAGAGCAGCTCCAGCAGGATCTGCCCGCCCAGGGAGAGGCCCCCGATCAGCAGTACCGAGCCGCCCAGCTTTTCCTCGATGTACGCGAGGATCTCCTCCGCGTTCTCCTCGATGCTGCGAAAGGGCCGGTCGCTTCCCCCGTGGCCGTCCAGGATGGGCAGGACCACATGGTAGTCGTTCTGCAGCAGCTCCGCCGCCTCCCGGTAATTCCACCAGGAGAGGCCGCCGCCATGGAGCAGAAGGATCGTTTCCCCCCGGTCCGCGCCGTATTCCACAAGCTGCATGGCTCCTATCCTCCCGGTCAGTCTTTTCCGTAAACGATCTTCACCTTTTCGGGCTTTCCCTCGTCGTAGACCAGATCCACCTGTTCTCCCACCTTCGGTATAGGATAGGCCGTGCCGATCCACTTTGTTTTGCAATAGCGGATCCCGTCCGCCTCATACTCCACCCGGACCACATAGGGGAATCTGGCCCCGTCCAGCGGTCCCGTGCGAAAGGCCTTGGTGTTGACCTTCAGCCACCACTGTTTCCGGGCGGAGACGATGGTCCCCTTGGTTCTTTTCTGCATGCTGTTTCTCTCCTTCCCTGTTCCGTCCCTTATGTCCGCTTCTTCTTCGGCAAAGGCAGCTCCGCCGCGACGGTCTCCACCATCCGGCACAGCAGCTCCCGCCGGTCCACATCCGCCAGCAGCAGGGGCTTTGCTCCCTCATAGGGAAGCTCCCTCTCCGCGGGCAGCCCCGCCTCCTCCAGCAGCCGCAGCGCGCCGGGGGTCGGCTTCAGCAGCAGCCTGTCATCATACACGCCGCCCACCACCTTGCCCCCGCAGTAGAGGACGTACTCCCCCATCATCGGGCGAAAGGAGATCCCCTCCAGCTCGGCCAGCTGCTCCAGCACGAAATCCAGATAGTCTTTCGATGACGCCATGGGCTCACTCCTTCCGGATGGGGTGGCGGATCACGGTCTTCCACCTGGCGGGCTCCACCTTCCGCGCGTCGGAGAGATAGATCTCGTGGTGCTGCCGCTGCTCGCTCAGGTCGTTGACGTAGCCACGCTCCCGGATGTAGGCGTCCATCAGGGCCACGGAGGCGGGCTCTTCGTCAAAGGGGCCCAGGTGCAGGATCTGGACGCAGAGGCCCTCGTCGACGGTCAAAAACGCCGCCGCGGAGCAGTCCAGCTTTTTCTTCTTTTCCGCCGTCTCCACCGCCCAGGCAAAATCCTTCTCCGTCACGAAATCCGGCAGGCGGATCACGGAGGTCCACTGAAAGGCGGCCTTGTTGCCGTAGTCGATGCCTTCCACGCCCTCCTGCCGCCAGAAGCCCTCCAGGGGCGGGACCACATAGTCGTAAAAGCCCTGGATCCGGTAGTCGGTCTTGTAGCTCATCTTCAGGGTGTAGGCCAAGGCGTAAAGCACACCGATGGCCTGCTGGTAGGCGCCGCCCTCCGCATTGGGGTCGCCCTGACCCCGGACGGCGATGTAATTGGCCCGGGGCACCGTCACGATCTCCGGCTTGTTTTTCGGCAGATAGAATTCCTTGTATTCCTTCTTGAAGTCAAAGGCCACGGGTCCTTCCCCCTTCTCTTTTCCTGTTTACCATGTTAGCACAAGGCCCCGCGCTCTTCAAGCCCGGGGCCTTGCATTTTTGAATTGGGAATGGCATCGGGGCTCCGTCTGCCCGGAAGAGGTGACCGTTCGCGATTGCTTGTCAGGTTTCAGGTAAACGATGATTAAATCGGCAAGAGCGAATCCCGAGAGAATTTGAGTTCTGATGAAGGCACTTTTTCGCAGGAATACTTTGTGTATTTCAAGAAAAAGTGACGAAATCAGGGCACAAATTGTCCGGGAGGCGCCGAAGGCGATTTGATCAGCGTTTACTTGAGGGGAAGGTGTCATCCGCCGTCTCACGCAAGGCGGATGACGGATGAGGTGGACCGATACGGAAAACTCTTTTCTTTTTCCCCAGATCCGCACTTGGAACAAAGCACAGGTTCTGTGCTCTCTTCCAAATACGAAGCCGGGGGGGGGAGTTCAGAGGGGCTCTCCCCTCTGATTTTCGCCCCGCAGGGCGAAAACAATTCGGATCGTTTTTTCCGGGGACATGCGCCTCGGAAAAAACACCTTGCGCGGAGAGAGTGTGCGAGCGACTCACGGAAGCGAGTGCACGAACGAAGTGAAGCTTTTCCCGATCAGGCGCCGCAAGGCGGCTGATCGCAGAAAAAAACGCAGGGGACAGTATTCAATTGTCCCCTGCGTTCAAAACCTTCATACCCTTCAAAATCGGCAGAGGCCGCAAGAAAAGCTTACTTGCGGATGCCGAGCTTGGCGATGATCGCGCGGTAACGCTCGATGTCCTTCTTCGCCAGATAGTCCAGCATGCGGCGGCGCTTACCAACCAGCTGGTACATGCCCAGACGGCTGTGGTCGTCGTTGGGGTGCTGCTTCAGGTGCTCGGTGAGCTCACGGATACGCTCGGTCCAAATAGCGACCTGGACCTCGGGGGAGCCGGTGTCGCCCTCGTGGGTGGCGTTCTCGCCGATAACGGTGGTCTTCTTTTCCTTGGTGATCATGGGTTTTGCTCCTTTCAAATTGTTCTAAACCCTGCGTCCAGGCCATGGGCGGAAAGGACACCGCATCGGCGGCATACCCCACAGCGTAGATCGCGGGCGCATTCCTGCGTATATTACCACTCCCCCGCCGTTTCGTCAAGGGGAAATTGGGGGATCAATCCCGAAAATTGGGGGATCAATCCCGAAAATCCGGCAATTCCAGGAAGCCGACCTCCGTCAGCACCGGGTGGAGCAGGGTCTCCCCGTCCCGCAGGGTCTCCTCCACGGCCAGGATGCCCCAGGCCGAGACGGCGCCGCCGTCTCCGGGAAAGTCCTCGGGGATGCTTCCGTCCCCGGGAAAGCGCAGCTCCAGATTCTCCACGCAGCCGTCCTCATCCCGCAGGCACACATAGCAGAACTGCTTTCCGTGGCTCTCGGTGCGCAGCACCTCTCCCGTGAGGCGCAGCCGCAGGCCCACCATGCCGCTGGGGTCCAGGTTCAGATGCTCCAGCTCCCGGAAAGCCTCCTCCTGCTGCAGGGAGGACAGATCCAGGTCCAGTTGGGAGGGATCCGACGGCGCGGAGCTCCCGCTCCCGGGTATGCCGTCCCGGGTAAGCGCCTCCTCTGTGTCCGCCGTCTCCCCGCTGCCGCAGGCGGTGAGAGAGAGCAGCAGCAAAAGCGCCGTGAGCAGCGCAAGGATCTTTTTCATGGGGATGCCTCCTCTTTCCGGAGATAGAAAAAGAGTATCGAAAAAGCCCGTTTTTGTCAAGCAAAACCGGGAGAGTCTCCCCTCCCGGTCAGATGCGATTTCAGATAGTCGACCCCTTACTTCTCCGTCCACATGAAGCGGTAGAGGCGAGGGCAGCGCTCCTGCAGCAGGGCGGAGAGCAGGCCCAGGACCTCCATGACGGTGAAGAGCAGGGCAAAGCTCAGCGCGAAGAGGGTCCAGAGAGGGTCCCCCTGCCGCAGGCAGAAAAGGGCCATGGCGGTGAAGTAGGCCGCGCCCCCGGTGAGCGTCACCAGGAAGAAGGCCATCAGCGGCCAGCCGCCGGGCACGCTTTTCAGCGCACGCCACCAGGCGGCGCGATCCCGATTCCTGCAAACGATACGATCCTGTTTCCGCATGACTACTCCTCCTTCCGCGAAAACATTTGGAAAGGTCTTACGATTATCATGACGCAGGAGGAGGAAAAAAGTTCCATACCGGAACGCAAAAAGCGGGAGGGGCAAGCCCCTCCACCCGTAAGATAGTTTTATCGTCATTTGCAGGGACGGCATGGCATTGGTCATGCCGTTTCCTGCTTCATCAATTCATCAAGCGGGATAAACCCGATCAGATCGTACTCAATGTGGATGCTCTGTCGGCGCTTGCCGCTACTCTTGTCCGGCGCTCCCACATAGATCGCCTTGATGAGCTCGTGTGCCACATAGGGCGTCAGCTCATCCAAAGCCGTGTATTTCTGAATACGCTCAATGAACAGATCTAAATTCTGGTTCTGCTGTTCCTGTACTTCAATCTCCTTCCGGAGAACCTCTGCCGCTTCCTTCAAGCCCTGTTGTTCTTCCTCATAGCCGTGGCTCATCGCTGCAAAGCGCTCGTCGCTCAGTTTCCCGGCCACATTATCCTCGTAGGTTCGCACGAACAGACGGTCAAGCTCCTGGATGCGCTTCTCCGCTTTTTCAAGCTGCTTCCACTTGACCTTGAGGATCGCTTTACTCTCCGTCTGCATCTTCTCTTCCATGATCGCCCGGAAATGAGCTTCATAGCGGAGCACAAGATCAATAACCCTCTGCGTATAATTCCAGACCAGTCGTTCCAACACAACTGCACGGATAAAGTGGGCAGAGCAAGGAGAATTGCTGCCTCGGGAGTTCGAGCAGGTGTAATTCCATTTGTTCGGGTCGTCGTGAGAACCGCTGAAGTACATCTTGCCTTTGCAGTCCGCACAGAACACCAAGCCGGAGAACATATGCGTATTGCCGGATTTCGTCCTGCGGTGGCGCTGCTCCCGAATCTCCTGCACCTTGTCGAAGGTGTCTGCGTCGATGATGGCCGGGTGCGTGTTGTAGAAGATCGCTTGGTTCCCTACCGGATTCTTGCGGGTCGTCTTGTCCCAGATGGAATTGGAAAAGGTCTTGAAGTTGACTGTGCAGCCGGTATACTCGCGTCGCTCAAGAATGTCTGCTACGCTCCTGGAATCCCATTCATAGGGATTTGTCGGTTCTGGATGATTGGCGTTGCGGCCTTCCCTCAGACGGTATGCCGTGATGGTCAGCACCTTTTCTTCCTGGAGCAAGTTGGCGATTTGGGACGGGCCGCGTCCTTCCATGCAAAGCGCGAAGATGCGCTTGACCACCTTTGCCGCTTCCTCGTCCACGATCCATTTCTTCGGATCGTTCGGGTCTTTGATATAGCCGAATGGGATAAAGGTCGTCAGCGGTTCACCGCGCTCACCCTTGGCCTTGACGACAGCCCGGACTTTCCGACTGGTATCGCGGGCATAGAACTCGTTGAACCACATGCGGATTCCGGCAAAATCGTTGTCCACGCTGTTTTGGTTCTGCGTGTCAAAATTGTCGTTGATCGCAATGTACCGAACGTTGTGTTTGGCAAAAGTGATATTGATGAACATGCCTGTCATGGTGGAATTGCGTCCAAGACGGGAAAGGTCTTTCGTCAGCACGACGGCCACATGATCCGCTTCGATTTCGTCCAGCATTTCCTGAAAGCCGGGACGATCAAAATCGGTTCCGCTGTATCCGTCGTCGATGAAGAAAACGGGGTTCGGAAATTTCCTTTCGCGAGCGTAGTCGCTGAGGATGCGGCGCTGAGATTTGATTTGTCAAGGTGAAATTCTGCAAATGCATACGGACGTAAAACAGGCGCTGAACAGCAGAAAACGCTTTCAGCGCCTGTTTTTACGATCGGATCATCCCATCAAAACCGAAACGGCGGCTTCTTTCTTGCCGGAGATCAGCTCCGGGGTTATCACGTTTCCGCCTATCTCTTCGCCGTCCAGCATGAGGCTCCTGACTCCGTGCTGCACACCGTTTGGATTCTCCACGCGGATATCGAGCTTACAGCCGCGCCAGATGCGCTTGACAGTAAAGCCCTTCCATTCGGCGGGGAGCGCCGGGTCGATGACAAGCCCCTTCACCGTCGGACGGACGCCCAGGAGGTACTGCGTTGCCGCCACGTCCATCCACGCCGCCGTGCCGGTGACCTGGCTGACGCAGGCCTGCCCGAACTGCTCGTTTTCCGGCCCCAGCATGGTGCTGGAATAGGCGTAAGCCTCGCCCTTGTAGGCGTCGATGCCGATGCGGTTTATGACCTCGTGCGGGATGAGCTGTTTGTAATACTGCCACGCCTGGTCTCCTCTACCAAGGAGGGCCTCCGCGATGATCGCCCAGCAGTTGGCCTGGCAGAAGATGCCGCCGTTTTCGCTGTAGCCCGCCGGGAGGCCGTTGGCCTTCTCGGCCGGCAGCCCCGGTGCGTTGATGAGCAGCCCCATGCCGGTGTCCAATTTTGCCTTCACGCTGTCCATGGCGCGGAGGTTTTTTTCTATATCACCGCTGCCCGCAATCACCATCCAGCTCTGGGTGTTGACCCAGATTTTGGCGTAGTCGCTCCCGGCTGAACCGATGGGCTGCGCCTCGTCGTCGAGGCCGCGCAGGTACCAGTCGCCGTCCCAAGCATACTTATCGAGAGCGGCTTCCTGTTTTTCAATGAGCTTTGAGAAATGCTCCACCGTTTCCGTATCGCCGCGCAGCTCGGCCAATTCGCTGAGCTGGCGGAGGGCATAGATATGCTGCTGGGAGACAAATATGGTCTCGCCCTTGCCCTTGCGCCCGAAAGGGCCCATATGGTCGTTCCAGTCGGAAAACAGGATGAGCGGCAGGCCATGCTCGCCGAGGTTGTTTTCCGTAAATTCCACGCCGCGCAGAAGGTGCTCCCACAGGGGCGCGGGATTTACCGGCGTTTTCAGGTCTTTGCCGAGAAAGGGGATCTCTTGATTCAAAAACTCTGCATCGCCTGTCTCGGCGGCGATAGCATAGGCCAGATATACCATCCAGATGTGGTCGTCCGAGCGGGTGATGTCCTGCGGCGGACGCCCATCCTCCGGCCAGCAGGTGTGGACGGCGTGGCCGTCCTCCAGCTGCTGGGAGGCGAGATAAAAAAGCATCTCCTTCGCCCACTCCGGCTTTCTATACGCCTGGGCCAGCATATCCTGGGCACTGTCCCGGAAGCCGACGCCGCGAATACCCGACGCGGAGGAGCTGATAGAGCGAGAAAACCGCGCCGTGACCACACTCTGCATGGGGTTCCAGACGTTGATCTGCCGCAGGGCGCTCTCGTCGGGGATTTCACACTGATAGACGCCTAAATGCTCGTTCCACCAAGCGATATTTTCCGCAAACTGCCGCTCGACCTCGCCGTCAGCGCGGAGAAACGCCAGCGTTTCAGCCGTTTTCGCCTCCGCGGCGGCGTAATCCTTCAGAACGCCGGGCGTGACGCCGAGAAAATAACCGATTTTCTTCTCGCCGCTTGCCTCAAGCTCAACATGATGGTGCAGCGCCGCGCAGGGCTCGCCGCCGAAGAGATTGGTGCTGCTGAGTGCTCCGCTTTCGATTTCCACGGGGTTTCGCTCATCGCGGTAATTTCCACAGAATTTGTCCCGGTCACAGCAGAAGGTATCCGCTTTCTCCGTTGCGCCGAAATATACCAGCGGCGCCCTGTCCGTGTCCACCTGCATCCACGAGGTGTAGAAGTACAAAACGGCATTCAAAGCCGGGTTATACTGGCAGTTCACGTTCCATTTTAGGTAGTAGCCCAGATTGACCTCGTTGGTGAAAGCGAGTTGGGAAAGCTCCATGTACGCGAACACGTCACATTCGACGGCCTCGCCCCTGAGATTGGTTAAACTCAAATTCCAAACGAGCGCGTCGCAGTCTGACGCCATGAAGAGCGTGAGCTTCGCCCGCAGGCCGTCCTTCTCGGCGGTAAATTCCGAGAATCCTGTGGAGTGCGCCGCCTCCCAGCGGTCGAGCTTCGTCTCACAGGGGCGGAAGGTGGGCGACCAAATTGCGCCATCGGGCATACGGATGTAGACGTAGAAGCCGGGACTGTCGATGGGGAGATTGTAGAAACGGTAGCGGGTGATGCGGCCGTTCATGGGCGTGCGGTACCAGCACATCCCGCCGCCCGCCTGCGACACGAACGCGTGCAGTCGGCCGTTGGACAGATAATTGATCCACGGCTGTGGCAGATCGTGGCGGTTGAAGACGATTTTGCGGTCGGCATCTTGGAATTGATATGGGAGCTTGTTCATGGTTTTTCCCCTTTCTGTTCTGTGTGTGCATCGAATCTCCCATTTCGGCTCAGGAAGGCTTTCAGATATTTGCGCGCTTCCTTTTCGTGGCTTCCTCTGAACCCATGCCCGCCGCCCACAATTTCGTGGTAGTCACAGTCACCGAATACCTTTCTCGCCACTCTGGCATAGCTGATGTTTACGATCGAATCCTTAGTTCCGTGGAGCAGAAGTGTCGGCCCGGTATAGCCGTCGATCTCTCTATATGGATCCATTTCTATCACCGCGCGGGCGTAATCTCCGCCAAGCTTCATCGGAAACCGTCCCAGCACTTCAGGAATGTTGTTTGGATCAAATCGGTAGAACATCATCCGGCCCTTCCGGGCGTCATCGGGAATGCACAGAGCCGGGTAGAAAAGCATCAGCCGTTTCACTTTTTCCTCCCCAAGCTCACGCGCGGCCATAGCGGAAACAAAGCCGCCCTGAGAGCAGCCGAGCAGAGATATCCCTGTTACAGACGTAAGCTTCTCTGTATACTGAATGACCGCCAGAAGATCCGCCTTTTCAGAGATTACCGTCATGTTTCGGCCTTTGCCGTCGCTCTTTCCGCCCAGTCCACCTCCGCAGAAATCGAAGGTAACGGCCAGAAAGCCAAGCTCCGCAATCAGTCTCGCATAGCCCGCCACCGTAGACTGGTTGGCCAGAAAACCGTGCGACAGAATCACCGCCTCGCGCGGCGCTGTTTGATCGCCGAAGGCATAACCGCGAATCGTCAATTCACCGCGTTTACAGAAAAATGGCTGTTTTGTTATTTTCATTGCCTTCTCCGTACAAATCAGTTGTTTTCAAAAAAGCGGCTCAGATATTCCTCCATCACGCGAAACCACTCCGCTGTTTTGTCCGGGTCGGCCATCAAGCCGTGACCGGAATTCGGAAACTCGATGTAAGTATGCTCGACCCCGCAGCGCTCGAGCGCCTCAAGCAGCGGAACCTTCGCCTTTGGATTGACCATTTTGTCATTTGGACCGTAGGCCAGCAGGATGGGAGGCGTATTTTCATCGATCATCGTCGCTGCACTGATTTCATTGATCGCGTTTTGAAATTCCGCACTGCCAACGTCCGCCGCGGTGAAGCTCTTTCCGGAGACGGTGTTGACAAAAGCCGCCTTTGCTTCGTCGGTATCGACGTCCCAAAGCTCCGGCTCGAAGGACGCGGGGCCGGTCTCCTCAAATACTAAGCGGATCGGGACGGGGAGCCGGTCGGGTTCCTTAAAGGCCACGAGCATAGCAAGGCAGCCTCCGGCAGAGCCGCCGGTGGTGGCCATCTCGGTCACGTGATAACCAAGCTCCTCCGCCTTGTCAATGCTTACCTCCACCGCGCTTATCAGATCCTCAACCATATCTCCTACACTGACGCCGTTTCCCTCCGCCGCCAGCCGATAGTTCGCCGAAGCGACCACATAGCCTTTGGAGGCAAGATATTCCCCGTAACGCACGGCCTCCACAAGGGATTTATCGCCGCCTGTAAAGCCGCCGCCGTGGACAAAAAGAATGAAGGAATACTTCTCTCTGCTTTGGTCGGCGGGCAGATACAGATCATAGTTTTGCAGCGGATCGGAGCCGTAAGAGAGATCCTTCACGACCGTGCCAACGTTCTCCGTAAAATCAACTTTCAGATAGCTGTATCTGGCGTTTGTGAGATGCCTGATCCCCAGAAGGGCGCCGATGATCGCAAAACCGATAAAAACAACGACGCATAGGCAGATAAACAGAATATTCCATGCCATTTTCTTCATCCCCTAAAGCCCTTTCACAAAATGCAGAGAAAGAAAGTATCCTAATGCAAGAGCTACGATTGCAATGACGATCAGAATGATGATTTTCCCGTTCATATTATTTACTTACCTCCAGCATTTTGAGTTTTTCGTCCAGTTCCGGCAGAACACTGTTTTCCATCTCCTCCCGGTTCGGCAGTCCCTCGAAGCCCGCCGCAAACAGCAGAATATCCCTTAACGGCGTGCCCTGCATACTCTTGTTTATCAGTGACAGCTGCGGAACAGCGCTCAGCAGGAATTCCCTTGCCTCCGCGTCGTCCAGAAGCTCACCCAGCGGAAGGGCAGCTGACAGCGTTTTTACGAATGGCTCCGCGGTCTCGTAGGCGAAGTCGTACTCGCCCGCAGCCAGCACCCTTACAGGCTGCTTGTCCTTTGCACCGGGCAGGACGAGCTCCGCCTCCCCGCCAAAGGGAACCGTCACATGCATCTCCACATGAGAGGGATCCGTGATCCGCCAGCTGCAGGAATAGACACCACAGGGGGTATCCATGGACGCCTCGGCACTTTTCAGCTTCCAACTGAAAAGCGGCTCTATATGGACGCGGCGAAATCCGACGGAGTCCACGCACTGCAGAATACCGCCGATCCGCGCAAACATCCAGTGGCACACGGAGCCGTATGCGTAGTGGTTCAGACTGTTCATCCCCGTCCCGGAAATACTTCCATCGGAGAGCAGACTGTCCCAACGCTCCCAAATGGTCGTTGCTCCGAGCTTTACCGCATAGAGCCATCCGGGGTAATCCTCATTCAGCAGGAGTTTCAGCGCCAGATCGTCCATTCCGTTGTCAGAAAGAGTCTCGCAGGCAAGAGGCGTTCCCACAAAGCCGGTCAGCAGTTTGTCGCTCTTCAGGAAGAAAAGCTCCCGAAGGCGGTTCTTTGTCCACTCCCGGTTTGCAGTCATCGAATATCGCAGCGCCATCAGAAGGGCCGTCTGGGTGTTTACGCTGCACCGGCCGCTTCCGGTAAAATATTCATATCGGATATATTCGGAAAGGGCTTCGGCCAGCTTTTCATAGGCCTCGGCATCCTCATTCCGGCCCAGAATAGCGGCTGCCCTGGCAAGGATTCGCACACTTTCACGGTAGTAAACCTGCGCGATATATCCCTTGTCCGTCGCGCCGCTATTTTCGTTCGGATCACCGGATTCATTGTCAAGAGCCAGCCAGTCTCCGAAATGCTCCGCCCGGCTCCAACCGTGGTCGTTCCCGTCTACTCTGCGGATATACTCCACCCAGGCCCGCATGCTATCATACTGCTTCTTTAAAATCGACGGATCGCCATAGACCCGGTACAGAACCCACGGGAGAATACACGCCGCGTCTCCCCATGCTGCGGAAGCTTTTCGCTCGCCACGGGAGGGAATATAATTCGGCACCATGCCCTCCGCGTCCTTCTGCTCCATCGCCATATCGTAGAGGTACTTGGCATAAAAAGCCTGCGTTTCGTAAAAGTCTGCCGCCGTCTCCGCGAAAACCTGGGCGTCTCCTGTCCAGCCGAGCCGCTCGTCTCTCTGCGGACAGTCCGTCGGCACATCGACGGTATTGCTCAAAAGCCCCCAGCGGGCATTTTCTATAAGTCTGTTCACCAGCTCATGGCCAGTTTTTAAAAAGCCTGTGCGCGTCCCAAGGCTGGAAATCGCCAGCCCCTCGAAGTCCTCCGGCGAAATATGCTCAGCTCCCTCCACCTTCACATAGCGGTATCCGTAGAAGGTAAAGTGCGGCGAGAGCGTCACCTCTTCTCCACCCGAGACATAAACATACTCGGCGAGAGCGGAGCGCAGGTTGTCCCGATAGAAGTTTCCACCCTGAAGAACCTCTCCGAATTGCAGCCGGATCCGGCTCCCCGCTTTTTCTCGCAGGCGGAGGGAGAAGATCCCGGAAAAGTTCTGCCCGAGATCCAGGACGGTTTCGCCGGCCGGCGTATGGATGAGCTGCCGAACCGGTAGCCTTTCAAAGACCCGGACGGGAGGGCTCATGCGGTCTGTGAGCTTTGCCGTGTCTTTTGATAGGAGCATCACCGCTTCCTCCGGGAGCTCGGGCAAGGTGTCGTCCCGCTGCTCTCCGTCATAGATCCCGGAAAAGGTGATATGGCTTCGCCGGACACGCCAGCTCTCATCCGTAATGACAACCGTGTGTCTGCCGTCCGCATAGTCGATGTGCAGCTCAGCGATCAGCGCAAAGTCCTGCCCGTACCGCCCCTTCGTATCCGCGGCGAAGAAGGAAAAGCGCCCTTTGTACCAGCCGTTGCCCACGAGAACGGTCAGCTCCGCTCCGTCGCTGATCAGCTCGGTCACGTCGTAGGTCTGGTACTGCAGCCAGCGGTCATAGTCGTTGCAGCCGGGCGCAAGGATCTCGTCGCCGATCCGCTTTCCATCGAGGTAAGCCTCATACAGCCCCAGCCCGCAGATATACAGTCTGGCGCTTCTGACCTCACCGTCCAGCTTGATCTTCTTTGTGAAGATCGGATGACGCGCTTCGGCGCTTTCGCAGGAGATCCATTTTGCCTGCCAGGATTCGGACGCCTTGCCGATTTCAAAGAAAGCGGTCTCACTTTCGGCTTGCTCCCCGGCGTCTGAGGTCACAGACACCTTCCAGAAGTACCTTGTCCGGGGCGTTTTTATAAAGTCCGCGTCGCAGGCGACGGAATCCAAAGACGGATCGTCGCCGGTATCAAAAACCCGCTCTCTGAATTCCGGGTCCGTTGCCACCAGAAGTCTGGCCGAGCGCTGGCACTTGCCCGCTGCACCCTCGACCTTCCAGCTGAATACTGTGCTTTCCATGCGAAAGCCCACGGGATTTTCCAGATGATTGACTCTTAGCTCTCTGATGTACATACGACAGACTCCTTTACCTCACGTTTCGGCTGAGCTGTGCCTCGCATTCCTCGACGGTCAGCTCCCCGGCCATGCACTCGCTCATGAGCTTGGCATCCTTATCGGACAGATGGTAGAAAAAGAGCAGGATCAGCCCGGCCAGAATAGAGCCTGCGGACGGAATGAGCATGTTGAGAGACCACAGCCCACTCAGCGCGCTAGCAGGCTGCAAAATGTTCTGCGCCGCCAGGTCTGCGAAGCTCTCCGCATTCACGGTGACCCAGCCGCAGGCTCCGAGAATCACAAGACCGAGGGAGGAGGCAAGGCTCGGAGCGACCTTACCCAGCAGGGTATTGATGGAATTGAAAATGCCGGTGGTGTCGCGGCCGTTCCTGTACTTGCCGTAGTCGATGGTCTGTAGAATCATATAGGTGCCCGCCATCGTCTGTAATGAATTGAATATGCCGACAAGGATGGTATAGACGACAACGATCGCAAAGTTTTGCCATCCCGCAAAATACAACAGTACGCCGCCCAGACCGACGACGGTCACACAGAAAATACAGACGTTGCGATTGCCGAATTTTGCACAGATCTTCGGTGCCAGCATCTGCGCGAGTATGCCCGCTATCATGGCTGCAAGCCCGGGGATCACCATGGCGGTAGCGCTTCCGTATAGATAATAGCTGACAAACAGGCTGACGGCTGTGCCCGTGGTGGCGACGGCCCGGACAAGGCCGGATAATTCAAGGAACAGGTAGGGCTTGTTCGTTTTGATCGCCCGGAACATTTCCTTTATGGTATAGTTTTCCTGGCTCTTCTCCTCGTCTACGTTCTTCATCTCGCTGTTGTGCTCCCGAACCCTTGCGGTGAAGGGGGTCATGCAAACGGCGTAGATGACCGCGAGGATGACCCCGACGGAGGCGACGCTCATACCAACGTTTTCACCGATCAGAACCGTCTGCACCATAGTCATGGCGTACATAACGCCGGTGATAATGATGATGCCGAGGGTCAGCAGATGGTTGCGCTCCTCCGGCACGTCGGTAATGGTCATGGTGAGGGACTGCGTCGGCACGTCAACGAGCGTATAGGTGAAGTCGTAAAGAAGATACGTCACAGTAAACCAAGCGATTTTCCCCGCCTCCGACAGGGTGGAGGGCATGATGAAGAACAGCACCACCGCAATTGGGAATATCCATATAAACACCCGGATCCACGGCATATAGCGACCGCTGCCCGCGATTTTAGAGAGAAGCTTCGATTTTTTGAGGTCGATCTTATCTACCAGAAACCCGAAAAGCAGATCGTCAAGGGCGTCTACGATTTTTACCAAGAGGGTAAAGATTGCCACACTGGTGAGACTGATGCCGTTAAAGAGCAGGAAGGTGTTCATCATTCCGGGGATAAGCGCCTGCTCGCCGTAAATGCCCACCCTTCCGAGGATATATGCAGCTTTTTCCCGCTTTGAAATTTTCCATCCCAAACGGTCTGATTTTTCTTTGGCCGCCATTGTCTCTTTTCCTCCTTAAATAACGAATTTATATTCCCCGCTGGGTAGCCTGTGCTTTTCTCCGTTCGGAAGCGTCAGATGTGCGCAGGCACCAACGGGAACACTGCAACAATATTCAAACCCGTTCGCATTTTTCTTCCATGAGGAGCGAATCTCGCCGAGGGGACTTTCAAGCACTGCCTCCGCGTATGTCAGCGTTCCTCCCGGTATCGGCTGCAGCTCATACTCCCGATATCCGGGAGCGGTATCCATAGGCCGGATTCCGGCGGTATAGCCAAACAGGAAATCCGCCACCGCCCCATAGGAATAATGGTTGAGGCTGTCGTTCAAGGTATCCACGCCATCCCAACTCTCCGGAATCGTGGTCAACCCGCGCTTCACCGGGTACAACCAGCCCGGACAATCTTCTGCTTCAAGGATCTTGTAGGCAAGCTCTGATTCTCCATGCTCACATAGGACCGGCAGCAGGAAGGGCGTTGAAAGGAATCCCGTGTTCAGATGATCTCCGTTGGCATGGATTTCCCGAAGGAGCTCAAGGAAGACCTTTTCTTTCTTTTCTCCGGTAACAAGGCCCATGGCCAAAGCCCGGACATAGGGTGCCTGATGACCGGGCTCAATCACACCGTCCTCGCCGATCAGATGTTTTTCATAAACGGTCCGAATTCGCTCAGCGATCCTACTGTATTTTTCCGCTTCCTCCGTCTTTCCGAGAGCCTCAGCCATTCGGGCGACATTCGCAGCGGATCTTGCCATATAGGCAGTAGCGACAAGAGGATTTCCTTTCTTTGCCGTCATGGATACGAACAGGGATACTCGTTCGTTCAGTGCCTTTTTCAGCGCCTTCTCATCCTGTGGCGGAAGAATCGGCTTCGGCTCTTCGACTGCAATAACGCGGTTTTGTTGTACCATGCCCACAGCCTCATTCCACTCGCCGTAATGGAAGCGCGTGTCAAAGATGAAATCCGCGTCCCGCTCTCCGTCCGTAACGGTGTGATATTCGGGTCGATCGGCATAAAGTGGGTTTTCTTCCTTTGCGCAGGCAAGCTCGAAATCAACATATCTGCGAGCGGTTTCAAATTGTCGCTCCAGAATGGATTTGTCCCCATAGCTCCGGTAAAGAATATAGGGAATCCATGCCGCGCTGTCTCCCCAGCCGGCGGCATCTTCACCGATGCTGCCATTTCCAGATGGGCCGGCCAGGCAAAAGACCGGGTTGAGTTCCCTTGCCGAGGCCAGAGCCTCCGGATCATGGACTGAGCTGGTCGATGGAAACGTAATTCCCACCTTCCCGGAGGCGTATTGCTCCAGCTTCTGGTCATATAGCCATTTCTCATAAAAAGTATAAACGTCCATGAACCGTGCCGCTGTTGCCGCGTAAATCTGAGCGTCACCGGTCCATGCATTTCGCTCTCTTGTCGGACAATCCACGGCGACATCCAGAAAATTACCTTTTTGGCTCCAAAGGCAGTTGTGGACAAGCTGATTGATGAGCGGGTTTGAGCAGGAAAACCTTCCCGTTTCCTCCATGGCGGAGTAAAGAGCGATGGCGGTAAAATCTCCAGGCTGAATGTTCTCCTCATAGCCGGTGAGCTTCACATAGCGAAAGCCAAATACCGAGAACATTGGCTGATAGATTTCCGTTTCGCCGCCTTTGCAGATATAGGTAATCTCCTGAAATGCATCCAATGGAATCGACGTCTTTTCAATATTCATACGGGTAAATTTTCCCGCACCGTCCAAGGTCTCTCCATGGGCGAGTTTGACCACTTGCCCGGCCTTGGTATTTCTGAGTATCATGCGAACGTATCCAGTAAGATTCTGGGAGAAATCCAAAATGAGGGCGCCCGTAGAGTCTCTCATTTCCCGTGCGGGAAAATGCTCCATCTCCCGCACGGGAACACTGCAGGTTCCGCTACGCGCAGCATCCGCGTGCTCTTCGGTCTCGGAAACCGCATTCCATCCCGCATCGTCAAAATCCGGCAGCATCCAGCCCTCAGGCTCTCTGCGGGCGTCATAAATGTCGCCCATTTGCATATCTGATGCCAGAAGTCCGCCTACAGCGCCCTTGAAGCTTGTATCGCTTCCGATCAACTCGCAGGTTCCGTCGTCATAATAGAGTTCCAGCTGCCCCAGAAAATGTAGCTTCCTGCCGAAATTGTTCTTCACCGTACCTCCGGTAACGCCACGCCACCACCCGTCCGCGAGAATGACTGCAAGGACATTTTCGCCCTCCCGAAGCAGTGCAGTTACGTCATGGGTCTGGTACTGGATCCTCTGATAATAGCTCGTTAGGCCGGGTTTCATTTTGTCCGCGCTCGTTTGAAAGCCGTTGATATAACTTTCATAAAGGCCGTGGGCAGTGGCATAGAGCCTTGCGCGAATGAGCCCTGGCTTCACGGTAAATCGTCTTCGGAGATACGGAGCAGGCATACGCCCGTCCGAATTCACTTCCTTCTCAGGCTCAATCAGAACACCGTGCCAGTCCGTTGGGGACAGCAGGCCCATCTCAAAGCAGGCCTCGCCGCTCCTTGCGGTCTCTTGCTCTCCTTTACTGTCCAATACAGTGACTTCCACCGTCCATACGCAGCGCATACGGCTCAGAAGTTCAACTCCTCCGTATCGAATGAAGCGGCTTTCAGAGTCGGCGACCGTTCCGCTATCCCACAGGAGGTCGCCTGTATCCTGCTCCCTCACACGGATTCGGTAAGTACTCTGTGCTGCGCCCTGACCGGCATTGCGAATCTTCCATGAGAAACGAGGTTGTACAGCGTCTATACCGATGGGATTTTCCAGATGTTCTGTTTTAAGCGCATATAGTTCCATGCCGGCCTCCCGGTTTTATACGTGTTTCTTGATAAAAGCAATCAATGCGTTCATGCATTCGCGTGCGGTCGGGTCCGTCTTGAAATTCATAAGAAAGCCGTGCTCAAATGCGCCGATCTCTTTGGATGGATAAAAGAATTCATTTTCAATTCCGGCGCGGTCGAGGGTTTCGCAGAGCGGCCTTGTGGAGCGGTAGAACCATTCCTCCACATTGCTGCAAATCACAAAGGAGGGCGGATATTTGTCCCGGATATAAGCCGGCACGTAGGATATCCGGAGGGCTTCTGAGGCGGATAAATCCTCCTCGCCGAGCCATACCTGCTCCAAAATGACTGCGTTTTCGACGGTCGGTACATAATCAATGAGCGCCGATTCATCGATCACGGCACAGGCGATCTGAGAGGGCGTCAAGGCCGTCTTCTCTATACCAAGCCGCTGCGCGTAGGCGTTGTCCGATACGGCCATGGCATAAAGCTCCGTCATATTCGCCCCGGCGGAACCGCCCCCGATGATGATTTTGCCGGTATCAAAGCCGTAGTGCTCCGCATTGGCCAGAATCCATGCGGCGGCCTCGTCCATCTGCACGATCTGCACCGGGAAACGGTATTCCGGCGCCATGGCGTACTCGATGGAGACGACGGCGATCCCCTGAGACAGCAGCTCCTCCAGAAAAGCGTCCAGACCGCTGCTGCCGGAGGTCCCTTTCGCAATGGAGTCTCCGGAGGCCTTGCCGGTAAAGAGAAATCCGCCGCCGTGGGCGTAGAGATAAACCGGTGCGGCATGCTCCATCTCTTCCGTCGGAAGATAGACGTCCAGCCAGCTGTTGGGATACTCCGTCCCGTAGGAGAGGTCATTGATACGCACATGCCCATTTCCCCAGCATCGACGCTCTGTGGGGGCTTCCCGCTCAAACGAGTTGGCGGGCAGGGTCCGTCCCGCAGCCTGATTGACCTGTGCCTGAAGCATGCGACCGATCGCGTCGGCCTTCTCGCAGCATTTTCCGCGTTTTATCTCCATCTTTTTACTCCTTTCCCAGATCCTTACGCATCTGCGGTACATATTTGTCGATGTCATAGAAAACAATGAGCAGCACCGTGATGCCGACCAGAATGATGGCCGGAATAATATTGCAGTTAAGATTGATGGCCGTCATGGCCGCAGCAGGCTGAACGGCAAGCGTTCCGTCATATCCGGCCGCGTCCAGGATATATCCTCCAATGGAAACAGAGATGCCGCCCGCCACCTTGTTCGCAAAAATCGGGAATACTGCCAGCACGCCCTCTACCCGGCTCCCGGTTTTCCACTGGGAGTAGTCCATAATGTCAAACAGGAAGAGCGGGAAGTAGATGGAGATCGGCATGATACCGAACATCAAAAGCCCAAAGCCAAGGGTCATCAGCGGAATGTTGGTACCGGCGATGCAGCGGATAATCGCTCCGATGCTGGCGGCAGCCAGACCGAGCTTCATGATCTTGCATTTGCCAAACCTGTTTGCTAGAGGAACAAAGATGACAAGCATAAGTATTGTTGAATAGGCGCCCATATTGACGGTGGACATCGCCGCCTGGTCTCCGACGTAATACTCGAAGAAATAGGCCATGGAGGAGTTCAGAAAGCCGCTGGCAATGACGATCAAAAAGATGGCCAGAGTCAGAATAAGCAGATAGCGGTTGGAGATAATTGCCTGAAAGCCTTCCTTTACACTGACCTTTTGCTTTTCTTCCGGCTTCTTTTCCGCGGTGGCCTGCTTGCTTTCTCCCGCGTCAACCTCCCTGATGGTGAAGAAACGGATCATACCGATCACCGCGAAGGGAACGGAGCCGATGATTGCCATGCGAGTCCAGCCGGGTTGGCTTGTCCCTGCCGCCGCAACCAACTGCGGGATGAGGACATTCATGGATAAATTGAGTACCTGCGCCGTAATCTGAGAAATGCTGAAAACGGAATTCCTCTCCTTTTCTTCGGGAAAAGCGCGGAGAAGGTAGACACTGTCACTGGCTCCGAGCAGCGTGACGAACACGCACTGCACCAGGACATACATGATCGCAATATAGACCGCCTGAAGCCCGGGAGCGGCCTGCGGCGCGGTGAAGAGAAGGACTGTAAAAATGGCAATAAAGGGGATGCACCAGTCATAGGGTCTTGCCTTACCGAAACGGGTTTTTGTGTTGTCGATGACATAGCCGGCGATCAGATCCGTTACACCGTCGAAAAGCCGAGTAATCAGCAGGGTGGTAGAAATCAGGCTCGCCCTCATTCCGAGTACATTTGTCGCGTAATAGGCGAGATAAGTAACGATCATTGTGTTTGTGAAATTGCTGCTCAGTGATTTTCCACTCCAAAGAACGCCGTTGATAAAATTGGAAAAGCGTTTTCTGTGATTGGGGTTTGCTTTCCGGACCTGTGTTTCCATGATCTTTGCGCCTCCTCATTTCTTTATAGCACGGTAGCTGTCCGTTTCCGATTACAGATACTATTATAGTAAACAATCCTCCGGCATGCTTTTCTGATATTATTGAAACTATCTTGTTTTTATGCTATTCTGTCAATAGAGGCTTTGACATTGGGAGGTGTGTGCATCGTGAACATCAATGAAGCCAAAATGAAAGCATTTGTGGACGCCCGCAGGCTCCGCAACGATGAAAATGAATTACAGCGCGTACCTCTTGTCGCTGAAAAAGAGCTCTTCCAATGCATTAAGGAAGGGCGGTACCGCGACGTCAAGATTCACCCTTTCTCTCAACTAAAGGAGAACATGGGAGCTCTGGCGCCCACGGATCTGATGCATTATCAGTTCACCGCCGTAGCCATCGTTTCCGTCATGTGCCGTGTGGTGATCGACAGCGGCGTCTCGCCCGACGATTCCTTTGACCTTGCGGATGCGTTCCTGTATAAGTTTGCGGAGGCGGTAAGCCTGGAAGATGTTCATCAGCTTTTGAATTTAGCCGCCGTGATGTTCGCCAAGCAGGTCTACGAAATCAAAAGCCGGGAGGCTCCTTATCACGTAAGGCAGGCCTGCCTATACATCTCCCGAAACCTCTTTCAGAAGATCACGCTCAAGGAAATCGCAGAATTCGTGCAGCTAAGCCCGAACTATCTGTGCAGCCTCTTTTCCGCTCATATGCACATGTCGATCCATGAGTATATACAGAAGGAGAAGGTGAAAGCGGCCTGTAATTTTCTTTCCCAGTCGGAACGGCCGATTACAGAGATCTCCACCTACCTCGGCTTTAAATCTGCCGCAAATTTTTCCGTTATCTTCCGAAAATGGATCGGCATGTCGCCCAGCGAATACCGCAGCCGGGAGTTTAAGGACGTTTATTAAGGCAACGCCGCAGGATTCGTTCTCGACGAATTCTGCGGCGTTGTCTTGACTATTCTTCATTCTTAAAGGCCGCCAATGCGTTATCCAATGCAAGGATTCTGTTAACCGGAGTCCCTGCCATAGCCAGCAGTGTCTGAAGAGTAAACATGTTTTTCAGATAATCCGCCGCTTCACCCGTATACCCCTGCGCAGCCAGAACTGCATCCACAGCGGCAAGCTCGTCGGCGATTGCGGCTCTTGCTCCGCTGGTTTGCCGTTCCAGATGCCCGACCGTACAGCGGACAGACAGATAAGCATCGTGGTCGCCGTTTACCGTCCGACCGATCCGGGGCTTTGTAAAGCCGGAGGCGGTAAAGCTTCCCCACACCTCCGACAGGAAACCAACGGAATCGCTGACCCAGTTTTGGACACGCTGGGAAAGCGGCGCCGTGTTCAAGCAGGCTTCTCCGGTGGAAAAGCCATGTCCGCCATAAGAATATACATGCATTTCATAATTAACGCCCTTTGCCTCCAGTGCGTCGGCAAAAGCCGTAGAGCTTTTGACATTTACCACATTGTCGTCTCTTGCCGCAAAAATAAAGCAAGGCGAGGTTTTCTCATCCACGTGCTCGCAGGGATACGGGAGTCGCTTTGCACAGACATCAACAACGGGCGGAAGAATCGCCGGATATCCGAGGATCGCCGCTGAGGGTCTGTTTGCCGCAAGCGTAGCAGCGCAGGCGGCAAGATGGCCTCCCGCCGAAAATCCGCAGACCGCAATACGCTCCATATCGACCGCCCATTCCTGGGCGTTGGAGCGGATCACCTCATATGCGTCCTCATAATCCTGAATCGGGTAAGGCCAGAGATGCTCCTTGTCTTCCTTGCTTACCGTATACCTCAAAATGAAGGCCTGGAAGCCCGCCTTTGCATAGGCAAGGGCGGCCGGATCCGCCTCCCGGTCTGAGCACATGCTGTAGCCTCCTCCGGGCAGAACGATGATTGCCGGCCGTGTTTTCAATTCTCCATATTCTCCGCCCGTCTCCTGTAATAATGCTGTTAGCGTGACGTTCCTGTCTTTGTGCAGGGAAATGGTGATTGCTTTCATAACTGCGCTCCTTTCCGATTTTGTTTAGTATCGCATATTACAAGCCCTCTTGCTTTCTCAATTTTACGATCATTGTTTCAATATTACGCCATCTTTTCTATAGGGCTTTGGATACGAGCTACTGCCGCCGTCCAAGGCCCTTTCGTTTCTTCCGCTGGTGCTGCTGATTCAACTGTAAACGATCATTAATAATGATTCATTTTCAAATGCTGTAAACCGGATGAGCGTATCGGTTAGCGCTCCCATCCACGATCATTTTGCTTCTTTCGCAGGGGCTCCTGAGTTCGCTGTGCCTGTTCTTTTTGCCTTTCTTTGCGTCTCAGCCGTTCGATGATGGATCGCGGCTCTTCTTCACCCAGCATTTCAGCCACATCCCGCTTTGCACCGATCATCGTCCAGAAGTCATACTGCTTCCCATAGGCAGCCTGTATCCGGCTTTCGGCGGAGGCTTCTTTCTGCGGACGGATTTCAAGCTGCGCCATAGCAAGCTCGTCGGGGTCGTAATCTGCAGCCTGGGCTTGCAGTTCTTTGTATTCTGCAAGGGCGGCACTCAGCTCGGCGGTGTACTTCTGTTCCTGTTGTTCCAGCTTTGCAAGGTTTGCTTCCATGGCGGATATATCCTTTTTCACAGCGGAAAGCGTTGTATCTTCCTCATAATCAAGAGAAGTGAGAAGCTGTTTCTTTTCGGAGCGAAGTTCTTCCAGCTCCTCCGTCAGTTCTGCAATACGGCGGGAGAGCTCTCGCTGCTTGAGGATATTGAGCATCGGCGTCTCTTTCTTTTCCGCAAGGAGCGTATTCCGCTCTTTGCTTTTCTCCTTGATCTCACCGGCGATTTTTGTATAGCGTTCCAGCTCCGGCTTCATCACTTCAAGACTTTTCGTGAGTCTGCGCTTCCCTGAAAAGATATGACCAAGCTGGTATTGGAAAATGATCATCTTTTCCCGTACAGACTCCAAGGCCTCCGCAAGCTTCGGAAGGGTGTTCTTAACGGCATTCATCAGCTTTTTGACCTGTGCCTTGATCTCCCGCAGTAGGGCGTTGTCCCGCCTGATCTGCAGGTTCAGTTCGCAGCGGTCGGAGATGATGCCTTTTGCCTCCAGCGCACGGGCGGTCAAGCCCTCGTGCACGGTGGGTTGCTCGTCCAGACCACGAGCCGCATAGCTTCGGTGATCCACACGCTCATCAAAACCGTACCGCTCCAATGAACGGTTGACCGCATTTGCCCAAGCTGCCCGCCAGATGACAAGCTGCTCCTCGCTGTTCCAGCGTTCTGAGATAGGATTCTGCCTGCCGTATTTCGTACTTTTCGGATGCTTGGAGGCTCGTTCCAATCCACGGGCTTCCGCAATAGAGGGAGCCATATATTCTTTCTTCCTGCCGACCTTGTACGGATACTGTTTCTCCCAGCCCTCCTTCTGCGCAATCTTAAACTCAGCGGCGGTAAATCCACGCTCCTCACCGTTCCGCACACAGAGATATTCCTTCTCAGTTTTGTACTGCCACGTCCCGTCCGGGTTCAGCGGTCTTACTGTCAGCAGAATATGAGCATGGGGATTGTGACCGGGCGGGTCAGGATCATGGATCGCTACATCCGCACACATGCTGTCAGACACGAAGATGTCCTGAATGAAGTCTGAAAGAAGCTCTTTCCATTGAGCCGGCGTCAACTCGATGGGCAGGGCCGGAACGAACTCACGGGCAAGGCGGCTGTCCTTTGACTTTTCGTTTTCCTCCACAGCGTTCCAGAGAGCGCTGCGATCCTGCCATTCTTTAGGGGCGTATTCCGGAAGGAATATATGCTCCCAAACGAGACCTCCCTTTCGGGTATAATCATGCTGTACGCCATCATAGTCGTTGTAAATGGCAGAACAGCTCAAATAGGCGGAAGCCGCACAGGCTGAGCGTCCGGTTCCACGACTTACGACCTTTGCTTCAAAATGGTAGATGGCCATAGGTAGTCACGTCCTTTCTGCCCCGCAGGGAGGCGTTTTTGTTTCTTTTGGCGCAAACAAAAGAAAATGGACGGTGCAGAGGAAGCATCGTCCATCTCTGCGATAAAGCTGCCGATGGCAGGTTTTCGCAGGCGGAAGAAACGGTGCACCGATTCTTCCGCGCAGGCTGTGGCAGCCGGAGTCCTCAGACCCGGTGACATGGCCTGGCGCACTCCGCAGAGAGCGCAATCCGCCTCGCAGAGCGCACGGCCCGACCAAAGGGAGGGACACCACCGCCTGCCCTGCGGACAGGTGGTGAGTAAGTGCGCCCTTCGGGATAAAAAAGGAGCGTCCCGGTTTCCCGGAACGCCCCATCGCAGTCATCGTAATGCCCATAATAAAAAATCCTCCAGCTTTTCCAGATCCATCTCAGCCGCAGCGGGATAGACCTTTTCCAAGATTGCGCCCTCCTGGATAAGCCGCCGTGTCCTTATCTTTCGCTCCTTTACGCGGTCTCTTGCCTGGGCTTCCTCCAAGCGGTGCTGTGCCTGTAATAGCTTCTTTTCATTTTCTGTCATTTTCTTCGGTCCTTTCTGTTAAAACTCTTGTGAATAGCAGTAAGAGCATAGAAAAAGACAGCCACTATCACGATCCCGGCGAAAGAGCCGAAAAAGTGACAGTGGCTGTGCTCGTAAGTGGTATCAATCGTGGCAAAAATAGCAGTGATTTCGTCACATGTTGGCAGAGTCACAGGCTGTTAATGAAATCCATGGCTGTATCCATATCCTCATCTGTTATAACCGACTCAGAGGGCGGGGTTACATTCTTTGCCTGCTGCAACAGGGCAGCGAGCGAAGCAAGGCCGGTATCCGAAGATTGCAGACCTTCCCGGATCGTATCCAACACCTTCTGAAGGAAAGCATCCTCTTTCTCCCTGGTTTCCAGATAAGGATCGTCCGCAAGCTTCTCTTGTCGGGAGAAAAAATCGTTGACCGCAGCGACAACGGCGCGGCTGTATGATTTGTATATCTTACGGTCAAGGCTCTGCAGATATTCCCAAGCCCTGCGGTCATCCGGTCTGTTCAGATTCAGCCGGATGTTGGTGTTGATGATCGTCCGTTCCATCATACGCCTACATTCCGGCCAAGACTCCCGGCTGCTAACAGCTCGTAGCCCTTTGCCGTAGCGCAAATATCCCCGTTGATGATGACGCGGGCAGGATCATACTCGGCAAAATTTTTGATGAGACAGCTTCCACCGCCTACCACATAGAGCTTCATCAGCTCCGGGTTATACTCATGCTCCCGCAGGCGGCGCATGATCCCGCTGACATACTCCGAAGCGGATTCCCGGATCGCATCCAGATATTTCTTTCCGATGTCCGCTTCCCCAAAGCGAAGGACCGTCTCGATCACGGTATCATCAACGACCACGCCGAAGTGCTGCATCAGCTTCTCCCGCACGGCGATCATGCACTGCTGGGTACCGAATTTCTCCGTATAGCACCGGCTGGCAACGGGCTTTCCGTTGTTGATATACATGATGTTCATGGTGCCGTTTCCAATGTCGCAGAGCATGTTGACACCCTTAAATTCCCGAAGGTGGTCCGCCACAGCGGAGAAGCCCTGCGGGAAGACCGCCGCTCCTGCGAAGGTCACATGGTATTCTTTCCCTCGGAGGGAGAAGGAGACTTCTTTGTTTTGAAGCAGATATGCCTTGAAGCTATCCTTTTGTTGACCGACCCAGGTGAGGGGAAGCCCTGCGGCAAGAAAAACATCTGCCTCCGTCCTGCCCCGGACGTTCAGCTCCCGCGCAATGGCGGCAAGCGTCAGGATATAATAATCCGGGTCATTCATCTTGTCGGCTGTGAACTCCTTGTGTTCATCCCCGATGATATAATATCGGCCTTTGTAGATCAGAAGATCACTTTTGAAGGTGGGCTCTTTGTCATAGGCGGTCACGCCGGTCTTAAAGCAGGTGTGAGCCGTCTTGATGTTCCCGTAACCATGGTCGATGCCGATGATCACAGGTCTGTTGTTTGTAGCATTGTAATTCATAATCGTTCCTTTCTGCCGCTGTGCGGCTGCATGATGGCATAAGAAAAGGCCCGTGGGACTTCCGCTTGGAAATCTCACGAGCCGTGATTTTTTCTTATGCGATTTTTTCCTCTGCCGCATCATTTGCGGTGTTTACTTCTTCGTTTGCTTCTGTAGGCAGGGGTACTGCCTGTGCGTTTTCCGTTTTCCGCTTTTCTGCTTTCCGCGCGGCCTGCCTCTTGATCTGCGCTTCATACCGGCATTCCTCGCAGCAGTATTTCACATCGCTGCGCGTTGTCGTGAAGGTCTTACCGCAGTTCTCGCAGATACATTCCCGGCTGCGCTTTTCGGCGTCCTGCTGCCGGTAATACTTTGCCCGGCAGTTGGGGCCGCAGAACATGGTATTGGACCGTTTGGATTCAAAGGTCTCGCCGCAGCATTTGCAGGTCAGGGTGAATGGCTGTCCGACGGCATGTTTGCCGGCCTTGATCTTCTGATAGCGCTCCCTGCTCTTAATACGGTGACGCTTGAGCTGTTCCTGCTTCTTTTCCTCCTCCGGCGTCAGCTCCGGGACCGGAAGCTCAAACTGTCCGATAAAGCTCAGGTAAATATCCACCTGCTGCACCCGGTCTCCGTCTACCTTCTCCGGCGCGTGGACGATGATCTTCTCGATAAACTCGTTGATCATCGGCGTGGTCAGCTCTGAGAAGTCCGTGTATCGCTTTGCCAGCGCAAGGAACTGCTCAGCTCTCGCTGTGTCCTCCTCAAAGGAAGCGATATGGGTCTCTTCTTCTGAAATACAGACGCCCAGCTCCTTCTGCTCTGCCTCATAATCCGCCAGTAGGCTGTCAAAGCGTTCTGCGCTGATCCGGCCAACCGCAAAGGACTCGTAGAGCTTTTTGATGATCCCGTCCAGCTCGTCCCGGCGCTTGCGATCCTTATTCAGCTTCCGCTTTGCTTCCTTTACTGCATCCTGCTGACGGATCTGCGAGGCAACCCGAACCTTCTCCATAAACTCCGCTGGATTGGAGATGGCATAGGTGCTTGCTGTGCGGATCGTCTCAAGGATCAGCTCCCGCAGGGCTTTGGTCGTGATATAATGCCCCTTGCAGGCTTTATACCGTTTCTGCCGGGAGAGCGTATAGGTGGAGCAGTCAAAGAAATCCGATGGGTAAACGCCCTTTTCCAGATTTCCTCTGGAGCGGTGATTGTACATCTTTTCGCCGCAGTCGGCGCAATACACAAGTCCGGTCAGCGGATTTGCCTCGCCAAAGGTATCAATGCGTCTCGGCGTTTTTCTTAGCTTTTGTGCCAGCTCCCAGGTCTCGCGGTCTACGATGGCTTCATGGGTATCCTTAAAGATCAGCCAGTCCTCCGGCGGATTGGGGACGCTGGTCTTGTCTTTATAGGACTCCTTATGGGAGCGGAAATTGACCGTATCGCCCATATACTCCGGCTTGGCGAGGATCTGTCCGACGATATAGCCGCTCCAGTTGTAAGGATTCGGGAACTCGGTTTTGCTTTTCCATACGCCCATGCCGCGCTTGGCAAAGTAGACGGCGGGAGACTCGACTTTGTCCTCAAAGAGTATCCGGGCAATGTCGTAAGGCCCGTAGCCCTCGATGGTTAAACGAAAGATGCGGCGGACAACCGCTGCCGCGTCCTCGTCGATGATCCATTTGTGCTTATCCTCCGGGTCTTTCTTGTACCCGTAGATGGCGCTGTTGGTGGTACGCCTCCCGGATTCGCCCTTCACGCGGATCGCCGCCTTTTGTTTACGGCTTAAATCACGTAAATACCACTCGTTCATGATATTCAAAAACGGGACGAATTCGTTGCTGGTTGTGTCGCTGCTGTCTACGTTGTTTGCAATGGCGATAAAGTGTACCCCGTGCTGGCGGAACATGACCTCCGTATAAAAGCCGGTCTGCAGGTAGTCGCGTCCGATCCTGCTCATGTCCTTACAGAGGACATGGGCGACTCTGCCTGCTTCAATATCGGCGATGAGCCGCTTCCAGGCAGGGCGTTCAAAATTGCCGCCGCTCCAGCCGTCGTCCGTATAGTGGACGATGTTGCCCCAGCCCTGCTGGGCTGCGTAGGCTTCGAGGTACTTTTTTTGATTGATGATGGAGTTGCTATCCCCGGTCAGGTCATCGTCACGGGATAGTCTTTCGTAAAGAGCTGTGATTTTTCCTTCAGTCGCAAGTTGTGCCATTAGGCGCTCCTTTCCGACTGTCGGCTCATTTGTGGTACAGCCATTATATCATACTTTTCGCCAAAGTGATCCTCTGAATTACGAACGATCCGTAAAATCTTATCCTCCATGGTTTCCGCAGCGTTCTCGGAAAAGAACACGCGGACTTTGAAAACAGTATTTCCAACACGGCGATAGAAGGTCTTCGCCGTGTCAGCCGTTCTATTGTTGGTTGCGTTCATGTTTACCTCCCTCTCTTGAATTTTCAAGTAAAATTCGTATAATAGTTGTGATGGTTCCGATTGTTTGTAATCGGTTCGTCGAATAGTTGTCCGAGCGCTTTTCGGGCATAAGAAAAGCCCCGAAAAGCGGAATATCCGTTTTTCAGGGCTACGAGGTTCCGATTTTTACCATGGGCTGTTTCTCCTTTCTCAAAGATAGAAGTAATCCTAAAATGCAAAATAGGATTACTCCCTCAATAATAGGAGAAATCTGCCACGGTTTGCGGAACTGTTTTTGAAGGAAATTCAAAAAATTTTTCAGAGGGGAGGTGTGTGACGGTGGATGAATGGGATACCGAGCTTTCTGAAGAATATGAACAGGAAGAAGCTGCAGACCGGCTAAGAGAGAGCCTTGCCGCCGAGCGGGAAGAAGCGCTTGCCCTTGAGCTGGAGGGTGATGAGCAGCGCTCCCGTGAAAAGCCGGAATCTCCGGAGAAGAAACAGCTCAAGCGGGAGCTGGAGCAGGAAGCGCTTTCCCGTCTGGAATCCGCCGCCCGCACCGTCCCGGAATGGAATAACGTTGTTGCCTGGTGGGACAGGCTTGACGCCAACCGGGAGCGCCGGGAGCGCTATCATGAGGTCAGCCGTAGCGGTGATGATCTTCCGATAGATTACGGTGCAGAAGAAGACGGCCTTCGCTTTCCTTCCTCCATGAATCATGTCCTCTACCGTCAGATGCAGAAGGGCGATTTCCTTGACATGATTTTTGACTGCCCCTATGAGATCCACGAGCTTGTTACGGAAGAGTATATGTCAAAAGCCCTCTATGACCTATCCGATGACCACAAGGAGATCTTGTATTTCTCCGCCGTGCGGCTATACAGCAGCGTGAAGATTGCAGAGCTTCGTGGGCAGTCAGATCGTAACATCCGAAAGGTACGGAACACGATGCTGAAAAAGATAGTTAAAAAGATCCTCCCGTATCTGAAAGAACGGGAGGAAAAGGATTTGCCGATGACCATGGAGGAACGGGCTTTTCTGGCTGAAATGAAGGAACAATCTTGACTTGTGGCATATCGGTCAGTATAATAGTAACTGTATTCTAACTTATTCAGATTACGCGGAGGTGACATATGAACACCTTGTTTGAACGCACCAGCTCGTCATGGGTGCGATACTCAAGCTATGAATGGAAAGAGGCCGATGACGGCAGGCTATACTTAACGCCGACAAGGGACGCGCAGCCTGGGATTTACGATCCGCTGCGGGACGCGCAGCAGCTTGTGGTGGACGCCTTAAATATAGGGCGGATGTGCATGAGCAGGAAATCTGACACTGAGATACAAAAGGCGATCCTGGGCTTTGCTGTCAAATACGGCTTGTTTGGGCTCATGACAGCACTGCCCACGACGCCGAAGTTTATGGACTATGAGGCGGTGTACCTGCCGAAGAATCCGTTTATCAAGGCGGAGACAATGGAGACGATGGAGTACCTGTCCCTGTTTTTCCCTTTTGAGAAACCGGATGTGGTCAAGCGCGGAATCGAATCCATGTGGAACATCGAGGGCGACAAGGCCATGATGGCTCTCGCCATGACCATGAGCGACCGACCCATGGCGGCGGGCATGGGGTTCCAGCGGGAGTATGCGGAGCGCTACGACTGGCTGAAACAGCAGTTCACCGATTGGGCCTTTATCTTTTCCACCAGCTTCCTGTATTACGAGGATTATGATACGAGCGATGAGGATACCCGGAATCTTTTCCGGCAGAGTATGGCGGCCTTTGATGGCAATGCGCCGACCTATCATATCGCCCTGCTGGATAAACCGACCATCATCTGGGATTTCCATTCCCTGCTGCTGGGCATTCAGATGATGTTCAGCTTTATGCTGACGGATGAAAAGACACCGCTTAGGCTGTGCAAGCACTGCACCAAGGTCTTTGTTGCCAGCCGTCCCAGCAATGAGTTTTGCAGCCATGAATGTAAGAACCGGCATAACGTGTATAAGAGCCGGGCGAAGAAGAAGGATAATGAATCGGAATGAGAGGTGTGCATTTGTATGAGGATTTCTGATTATATCGGCGAGACGACCGAATATGACAAGAAGGAAATACTGGAGGAGCGCAAGCCCAAAAGCTGGCTCAAAAGCATCAGTGCTTTTGCAAATGGTATCGGCGGCGCACTGATTTTCGGTGTGTCTGACGATGAAGAATTGGTTGGCTTGGCAGACGCAAAAGAGGTTTCGGCGAAAATCAGCGAAACGGTCAAAACAAAAATGGATCCTATTCCGCAAATCATTCTGGAGCATCAGTCCGAAAACGGCAGGGATTTTATTGTCGTGAAGGTACCAGCCGGACAGGAGACTCCCTATTACTATATCGGAGACGGCAATCGGATCGCATACGTAAGGATCGGAAATGAAAGTGTACCTGCTGATGCAACGGCACTGAAACGGCTTGTTCTGCGTGGAAACGGCAGCACCTATGACAGCCTGTCTTCTCGCTATCCGTTAGATCGGTACGCATTTACAAAGCTGCGTTCCGTTTACAGACAGAGGACAGGGCTTGAACTGGAAGATTCTGATTTTCTGTCCTTTGGTCTGGTTGACGAAAACGGCATGTTGACGAACGCCGGAGCCTTGCTCGCTGATGAATCACCAATGCGGTTCTCACGCATTTTCTGTACCAGATGGTATGGCCTTTCCAAGGCATCCGGTGTCATGGAGGCTCTCGACGACAAGGAGATCAGCGGAAGCTTGATCACGCTTCTCCAGGGCGGGGAAGAGTTTGTCCGCAATAATACGAAGAAACGCTGGAAAAAGACAGGGAACGGTCGGGTTGAAATGCCGGAATACCCTGAAAGAGCTGTGCTGGAGTGCATCGTAAACGGGCTAATCCATCGTGATTATATGATTCTCGGCAGCGAAGTCCACATTGACATTTTCGATGATCGGATGGAAATCTATTCTCCCGGAGGTATGATGGACGGGTCTTTTGTCCAGAATCTGAATACCGACAATATCTCTTCCAAGCGGCGTAATCCGGTCATTGCAGATGTTTTCAGTCGCATGAATTACATGGAGCGCAGGGGCAGCGGATTTAAGAAAATCAAAGAGGATTATCACTGCGCCGTCAACTATCGGCCAGAATTGGAACCGAAGTTTTACTCTGATATTTCCTCTTTCATCGTAACTCTCTATAATCTGAACTACAATGTTCCTGTGGAAAAGATTGCAATTGATCCAGAAAAAGTTGCGATTGGGGTTGCGATTGATGTTGCGATTGAGCAATTAAACGCAAGCCAAGGAACGATAGGCAAGGCCTTGGCAGTTTATGCGCAGATGGGATCGGATAAAGCTTTTGGCCGTTCTGATGTTGCTTCCATCACGCATGAATCTGCAACTGCCGCAGGAAATCTGATAAATAAATTGAAAAATGCCGGTCTGATTGAAGCTGTCAGCGGTTTTGGAAAAGGTAAGTACAGATTTATCAGTCCCCAATAACGAAAAATGCCCGTTATCAGCACGAAGCCGGTAACGGGCATTGCTATTATGCGTATACAAGTTCTGTCAAAATGATTTCCTCCGCACGATTGCGGATGGAGTTTCGTCGGCGGACCCATTCCATCTGATCTGACGCTTTCAGAGCTTCGGTCACGCCTTCCTGCTTCATCATAGCTGTCTCGATGATCTCCAGCCGTTCATTGCATGAGCGGTCAATCTCTTCAAGGCGCTTCCACAGCGTTCCTTCGAGAAACAGGCTGGTATATAGGGCTCTGTGGTGTTCCTTTAGATACCGCCTCCGCAATCGGCCATATTTGCCGATCTCATAATCTTCTGCATTAGGAGGAATGGAAATGTTGGGAAGAAGATAATCTCCCTCCTGGCGGTATGTACCGCCCATTTCTTCAAAAATTGATTTCATGAGCATAGCTCTCCTTTACTGTGATATAATGCTTTGCAGTTAGAGGACTGCGCCTGTTTTACGCTCCTTTCTTACAACTGCAACGCAATTTACCACAAATGAGCCGCAGTCATATGTATTAGGTAGCAGAAACTACCCTTTACATATTAGCTCTTGATTGGTAATGGAATTGGACTCGCCCTGTTGCTC
>JAEEGF011045075.1_pt1 | contig 33026 bp, 27 predicted proteins | sample 9134171 | NCBI WGS metagenome assembly JAEEGF01 (sample SAMN16246542, study PRJNA631951) | gut metagenome | biome: gut microbiome; feature: rumen; material: AP-attached | host: Bos | place: Iran: Karaj | collected 2018-10
GGTATGGATGCCCTGGATCCGAAAGGCGCCCAGCCTATCCACCGCGACCCGCCGCCATTCGATACCCTGACCACCAGCCAGGAAGTACTCTACACCGGAATCAAGGTCATTGACCTGCTGGAGCCTTATGTAAAGGGTGGCAAAATCGGTCTTTTCGGAGGCGCCGGAGTGGGCAAGACGGTGCTCATTATGGAGCTCATCAACAACATCGCCAAGAAGCACCACGGCTACAGCGTCTTCGCCGGAGTGGGAGAGCGTACCCGCGAGGGTAACGATCTGCTGCGCGAGATGATAGAGAGTGGAGTGATCCGTTATGGCGACGAGTTCATAAAGGGAATGGAAGAGGGCAAGTGGGATCTGAGCAAGGTAGATAAGGCAGAGCTGGCCAAGAGCCAGGCGACCCTGATTTTCGGTCAGATGAGCGAGCCCCCGGGAGCACGTCTGTCGGTGGCCCTCAGCGGCCTTACGGTGGCGGAATCTTTCCGCGACGGAGCCGACGACAGTTCCGCCTCCGGCCCGCGCGACATCCTCTTTTTCGTAGACAACATTTTCCGTTTCACACAGGCGGGAAGTGAAGTTTCTGCGCTGCTGGGCCGTATGCCCTCGGCGGTGGGTTATCAGCCGACCCTGGCCACAGAGATGGGCCAGATGCAAGAGCGCATCACCTCTACCAAGAGCGGTTCCATCACCTCGGTGCAGGCCATCTACGTGCCGGCCGACGACCTTACCGACCCGGCTCCCGCCACTACATTCTCTCACCTGGATGCCACCACGGTGCTCAGCCGCAAGATTGCCGAGCTGGGTATTTATCCCGCGGTGGATCCCCTGGAATCGACTTCCCGCATCCTGGCCCCCGAAATAGTGGGCGAGGAGCACTATAACATAGCACAAAGGGTAATCCAGATTCTGCAGCGCAACAAGGAATTGCAGGACATCATCGCCATTCTGGGTATGGACGAGCTCAGCGACGAAGACCGGCTCACCGTGAACCGCGCCCGCCGCGTGCAGAGGTTCCTTTCCCAGCCTTTCAATGTGGCAGAGAAGTTCACCGGCCTGCCGGGCGTGATGGTCACCATAGAGGACACATTGCGCGGCTTCAAGATGATTCTGGACGGCGAGGTGGACAACCTGCCGGAGCAGGCATTCCTCAATGCCGGCACGATAGACGATGTAATTGCCCGTGGCGAAAAGATGCTGGCGGAGGCTAAGCAATGATGAAGCTGAAGATCATAACCCCGCTGGGGACTGCCGTAGAGGCCGAGGTGGAAAAGGTGTTTCTGCCTGGTGGCGCCGGTGCGTTTGAGGTTCTGCAGAACCACGCTCCGCTGGTAAGTACCCTGGTGCAGGGCAAGATTGTCTACGGCTCCGACGCGGAATTGAAAGAATATCAGGTTGGCGGCGGCTTTGTAAAAGTTGACCGCAACACTATAGTAGTTTGCACAGAGAAATGATGAAGCGTTGTTTCATAACCATTCTGGCTGTCGTGCTGGCTTTGGCGCTGCCCCATAAGGCGGCGGCTTCTGGCCACGACGGTGAGGATTTCAGCCCCAAGGAGATGGTTATGGAGCATCTGTCTGACTCTTATATTTGGGAAATCACCACAATAAAAGGGAAAGAAATCGCCATTCCGCTGCCGGTGATTGTGCGTTCTTCCACCGGCTGGCACTGCTTCCTCTCGGACAAAATCTGCCACGGCGGCACCTACTATGGGCTGTATCTTGCCAAGGAAGGCAAATACAAAAACAAGATTGTAGAGGATGTCGGCGGCGAGCAAAAGCGGCCTCTGGACATCTCCCTGACCAAGACCGCCTGCGGCCTGATAATTTCTCTGCTGATAGTTATGATTCTGTTCCTGGTCACCGCCCGCGCATACAGGAAGAAGCAGGATGTGGACTATTGCCCCAAAGGCCTGGCCGGGCTTATGGAGTGGCTTATAGACACCATTATGACCGGTGTTATAAAGCCTTGTGTGGGAGAGAATTACCGCAAGTTTGCCCCGTATCTGCTCACGGCGTTCTTCTTTATTTTTGTGAGCAACTTGCTGGGGCTGGTGCCTTTCTTCCCGGGCGGCGCCAACATCACCGGCAATATCACCATAACCTTCTTTATGGCGTTTGCCACAATGCTGGCGGTGAACCTGTTTGGCAGCAAGCACTACTACAAGGAGATTTTCTGGCCCGACGTACCCATTTTCCTGAAGGCCATACCGCTGATGCCCATCATTGAAATCATAGGCATCTTTACCAAGCCCTTCGCGCTGATGATGCGTCTTTTTGCCAACATCTTTGCCGGGCACTCGATAATCCTGAGCATCTGCAGCATCATATTCGTAACCGCCCATATGGGTGTGGCGATGAGCGGAAGTATGACTGCCGTGTCGGTGTTCTTTATGATATTCATGAACTTCCTGGAGTTGCTGGTGGCATTCATCCAGGCGTATGTATTTACAATGCTGTCGGCCGTGTTTATAGGCCTGGCACAGGAGGGACATTAATTGGATAATTATTTATAAACTATTAATATTTAATTGATTATGGAACTTGCAAAAATCGCTGCCGCAATCGGTGCAGCATTGTGTGTTTTCGGTGCCGGACTCGGTATCAGTAAAATCGGTAAAGCTGCAATGGAGGCCATTGCACGCCAGCCCGAGAGTGCCGGTAACATCCGTACCTCTATGATTATCGTGGCCGCCCTTATAGAGGGTGTGGCCCTGTTCGCAGTGGTAGTCTGCTTCATGGCTCTCTAACAAATCCGATTCAGAGAGATTATGGGACTTCTGACACCATCAGGAGGTTTGCTTTTCTGGATGACCATCGCCTTTGCGGTAGTCTTCTTCGTGTTGGCAAAATTCGCCTTCCCGGCAATCCTTGGCTCTGTGGAGAAGCGTGAGAATTACATCGACACCCAGCTCGATGCCGCCCGCGCCGCCGAAATCCGCATTGCCGGAATCGAGGAGGAGGGGAAGAAGATTATTGCCGATGCCGAAAGGGAAAAAGTGAACATCCTTAAAGATGCCGCAGCCAGCCGCGACAAGATTGTGGGCGATGCCCAGCAGACGGCTCAAGAAGAGGCGGCGCGCATCATTGCAGAGGCCAAGAAGCTCGCAAATGAAGAAAAGGAGGCCATACTTGCCAGCGCCCGCGGCGAAGTCGCTATGATAGCTATGCAGATGGCCACCAAGGTGCTTCGTGGGCAGCTAGACGACGAGCAGGCCCAGAAGACGCTGCAGGAGATACTTGCCGGCGAAGTAAAAAGTTAGCGTATGAACAGCGGACTGTTGGCATCACGATACGCATCTGCCCTTGAGCAATACAGCTGTGAACAGGGGCAGAGCGGGGAGTGCTATGCCGATGCCCGGCAGCTTATGCAGCTGATCCCTGCAATTGAGGGATATCTTCGCAAGCCGCTTCCCGCCCAGACCAAGATGGATATTCTTGTAAAGGCTTTGCCGGGCAGGTGCGACTCGTTTTCACGTTTCCTTTCTATGGTGGTATCACACCGCAGGGAGATGTATCTGAGGCGTATCCTACAGTCTTACATTGCAGAGTACAAGAAGGCCCGGGGCATTGCCGACGGCCGCCTGAAGGTGGCATCGGAGCCTTCTGAAGAGCTTCTGGAGAAGCTTCGCAAGCTGACTCTGGCCAGTTGCGGCGCCACCAGCGTGGACATCGAGGTTACGGTGGATCCCGACATAATAGGAGGGTTTGTATACACCGTAGCGGACAAGCGGCTGGACGCCAGCGTAAGGCGCCAGCTAAGCGAACTTAGAAAAGCGTTTGAAACAAACAACAAGAGAATTATTTAGCTTACAATGGAAGAGAACATAAAGCCTTCTGAGATATCCAAAGTGCTGCTGGAAGAGCTCCGGCAGGTAGATTTGTCTGCCAAGACAGAGGAGGTGGGAGAGGTGCTCACCGCCAGCGACGGCGTGGTGCGCATCTGGGGCCTGAATTCTGCCGAGGCGGGCGAGTTGCTGGAGTTTGAAAACGGCGAGAAGGCGGTGGTTATGAACCTTGAGGTGGACAATGTGGGAGCAGTGCTGCTGGGTTCCACCGACACGGTGAAGGAGGGCGACGTGGTGCGCCGCACCTACCGCACAGCCTCCATAGATGTCCGCGAGTCTATGCTCGGCAGGGTTATCACCCCCTTGGGAGAGCCTTTGGACGGCGGTGGCGACATCACTGGCGAGAGCTTCCGTATGCCGCTGGAGCGCAAGGCGCCGGGTGTGATTTACCGCCAGCCGGTGAATGAACCGCTGCAGACGGGCATCAAGGCCATAGATTCAATGATTCCCATTGGCCGCGGCCAGCGAGAGTTGATTATCGGCGACCGTCAGACAGGAAAGACTTCTATTGCAATAGACACCATCATTAACCAGCGTGCCGGATACGAAAACGGTGACCCTGTATACTGCATCTATGTTGCCATCGGCCAGAAGGCCTCTACCGTGGCTACCATTGTAGAGACCCTGCGCACCTACAAGGCGATGGACTATACCATTGTGATTGCCGCCACCGCCGGCGATTCTGCCGCGCTGCGCTACTATGCTCCGTTTGCAGGTGCCGCCGTGGGCGAGTATTTCCGCGATACGGGTCGTCACGCGCTGGTTATCTACGATGACCTTTCCAAGCAGGCCGTGGCCTACCGTGAGGTATCCCTGATCTTGAAGCGCCCTTCCGGCCGTGAAGCCTATCCGGGCGATATCTTCTACCTCCATTCCAGGCTTCTGGAGCGTGCCGCCAAAATCATTGGCCAGCAGGAGGTTGCCGAGATGATGAACGACCTCCCGGAGAGTATGAAGGGTCGCGTGAAGGCGGGCGGTTCGCTCACCGCGCTGCCCATCATCGAGACTCAGGCGGGCGACGTGTCGGCCTATATCCCCACCAACGTGATTTCCATCACCGACGGCCAGATATTCCTGGAGACCGACCTCTTCAATCAGGGTAACCGCCCCGCCATCAATGTGGGTATCTCAGTGTCCCGTGTGGGCGGCAATGCCCAGACCAAGGCTATGAAGAAGGTGGCCGGAACCCTCAAGATAGACCAGGCGCAATACCGCGAGCTGGAGGCATTCAGCAAGTACAGCAGCGATATGGATGCCATCTCTATGATGACGCTGGACAAGGGCCGCAAGAACACCCGCCTGCTGATTCAGCCGCTGCACGCCGTGATGCCGGTGGAGAAGCAGATTGCCGTGCTGTACTGCGGCACCAAGGCCCTTATGAAGGACATCCCGCTGGAGAAAGTGCCCGAGTTTGAACGGCTTCTGCTGGAGCAACTCTCTGCAAACGAGACCTTTGAGCAGATCCGCACCAAAGGCATCACACCAGAAGTTGAGTCCGCGATCCAGAGTGCGGCCGCAGCCGTGTGCTCTTCGATTCTCAATCAATAGAACTGCAGGTAAATGGCGTCTCTTAAAGAAATAAAAGCCCGGATATCGTCTGTGAGCAGCACGCTCAAAATCACACAGGCGATGAAGATGGTGGCCTCTGCCAAACTGCGCAAGGCGCAGCGGATGGTGGGTGGCCTGGACGACTATAAGAGCGCCCTCTACGAAACACTGGAGCGCCTGTCCGCCTTCATTGCAAATTCTTCTCTGGCGGCAGAGGGCACTGCCGGCAAGGTCGCCCTGGTGGTATTCTCTTCAAATACCGCCCTGTGCGGCAGCTACAACGCCAATATCTTCAAGGCGCTGCAGTCCCGAGTAGCGCTGCTGCAGGAAGACGGCGCTCAGGTAGAAATTATTCCTGTAGGGGAGAAGGTCTTAAAGATGGCCCGCAAGGCGGGGCTGGATATCAATGCCGATTTTGTGGCAGCCGGCGATGCCCTGAGCTACGAAGAGATGGCGGCCTTTGCCAGGTATCTTGAAGACGGGTTCGTAGGCGGCCGTTTTTCAAGGGTAGAGCTGCTTTATATGCATTACTACAATGCCGCCCGCCAGAGCATTGTGAGCAGGGGCTGGCTGCCGGTGGCCCGGACCGATTCCGCCGCAGCCGCAGCCGACGACGACCTTATTGTGGAGCCTTCGGCACAGGAGGTGGTGGACGAGCTGCTGCCGCTGGTGCTCCGCACCGATATGTATGCCACGCTGCTAAGCAGCAACGCCAGCGAGAACGCCGCCCGTATGATTGCTATGCAGACCGCCAGCGACAATGCCGAGGATCTGCTTTCCCAGCTGCGCCTGACATACAACAAGCAGCGCCAGCAGGATATCACAGAAGAACTCACCGACATCTCCAACGGCAAACTGGGTTAGTCCTGGGATGCAAAGGCTATTGATGCGACAATAATTGCGAGAGCGATAAGGAGTTTCATAGCTGTATTTCTTTTTGTTTTCTGAGACAAAATTCGTTACTTTGTGTGCCAAATACTGACACACATTTATTTTTTATGAAAACAAATACGGCTTCTTTGATGTCCAGGTATATCTGGCTTCTGAACATAATCTCCGAGGCGGGGGAGAGGGGTATTTCGCGCGAGGATATCAATCGCAAGTGGAGAGGATGCGTATATAACGACAATCACGAGAGGGAGATTCCACGCAAGACTTTCTACAACTACAAGTGCGAGATAGAGAGTCTTTTTGCAATTACCCTGGAGGCAAGGCGCATAGACGGGCATTTCCGCTACCGCATTGCAGAAGATGACTCGCTGCAGGTGGGGCAGGTCAAGCAGTTGCTGCTCAATTCCCTCAGCATCAACGAGGCTGTTTCAGGCGGCGGCGAGCTGGCAGACCGCATCCTGCTGGAAGATATCCCTTCTTCCGGCGGCTCTGCCCTGGGCGAGATTATGCGCGCCATCCGCACCTCAAAGGCACTTGAAATAGTACACAAGAGTTTCAAGCCGGGCTCCGAGGCCAATGTGTCGGTGGTACATCCCTATTGCATCAAACTGCGCGAGCAGCGCTGGTATCTGCTGGCATACAAGCCTTCTGAAAATGATTCCCGCGTATATGGTCTGGACCGTATTGAAAATTGTACGATTCTGGACGAAGAGTTCGATGCCAAACGCCTTAAGGAGTATTTCAAGAAGGTGAAGAAGGCCGATTCCGCCGCCGACTACTTCAGGGATTATTACGGGGTGCTGATAGACGAAAAGGTTCCGCTTATGGATGTCACCGTGCGCGTCTTCACAGAGCAGTTTGTCCACTACTTCCGCTCCCTGCCGCTGCACCCCTCGCAGGTGGAGGTCCACATAACCGAAAAGGGCCCGGGAAATCCCGAACCCTTTTCAGACTTTGTCTATCATATCCATCCCACCATCGATTTCACCCGCAAACTGCTTTCATACGGCCAGTTTGTCAAGGTTCTTTCCCCGGCACAATACGCCGCCGAGGTGGGCGGTATAGTCCGCCTTGCAGCGGAGAATTACAAGTAGTGTGATTAATTCATCCTTTTGTAAGTTTCCTTAATGTAGTCGGATACTCCAGGGGTGGGATCTTCGTCAAATATTCCTTCAGATACCTTTGCGCGAATACCATCCAGGATAAACGTGTCACCGGAAATAGTAATATTGGCCATTTCTTCCAATTCACCATTTATCCCGGTCGAGAAAAACCTGTTGCCATCCCTAATGGAAACTGTGGTTTCTCTTACTTCAGTTTCCCATTTTTTCTCCATGGGATTCCACCAGATTGTTTTTGCTGTGTAATCATTCCCGCTAACCCACGTAAATTCAATTTTCATTTCGCCGGGCTTGGACGGATTGAAAGGGTCATATTCGGTTTTCTCCTGGTTCAGGATTTTGCCGTCGGCGTCCTTGGTAGTTACTTCGTAGCTCATACAGCCCCAGACGCCCTCCAGCGGGTGCTCGTCCTTGGGCTCTTTATTGCAGGAGGTAAAAGCGCACAGTGCTATGACTGCGGATAAAAGGATAAGTGTCTTTTTCATAGTCGTTGTCGGTTATTATCTCTTATTTCATCCTCTTGTAGGTTTCCTTTCTATATTCGGTTCTCTCCGAGTCTCCGAAGATAGATTGCAATACGCGCGTTGTTTCTATGGTAAAAGTGTCAGCGGAAATAGTAATGATGCCTATTTCGTCAAATTTGCCGTCCATCACTTCAGCGAAAAACTTGTTGCCATCCCTGATAGAAACCCCAAATGGCTGGCCCATCGATTCCCAACTGTTGCCGTCAGGATTCCAGGCAAAGGATTGGGCTGAATAATCATTTTCGCTGACCCACGTGATCTCCAATTTCATATCGTTGTCAGTGGAAGGATGGAATGGATCATATTCTTGTTTGCCCTGGTGAACGATTGTCTCACCATCCTTACTGACATATTCATCGCTCATAAAGGCCCAGACGCCCTCCAGAGGGTGCTCGTTCTTGGGCTCTTTGTTGCAGGAAGAGAATATGCACAGCGCAAAAAATGCGGATAAAATGATAAGTGTCTTTTTCATAGTATGGTTTTTTGTTATTGATTGATACAAAGTTAGTAATTAATTATTATCTGCACCAAGCGGGCCATGAAATACCCCCTCTTTCATGGCCGGCAAGCAAAAAACATCAGCGGCCATGAAAACCGGCACTTTTTATGGCCGGCGTGCCGCCTGTGGCTGACAAACAAAAACAGGAGACCGAAAGGCCTCCTGTTTTTATGATTGGGGTTGTGGATTATCTCTTGACGCGAACCACCAGGAAGCGGGAGATGCTCCAGAAGTTGTCGACGTCGTTAATCATGATGCTCTCGGTGCCGTCTTCTTCCGGTACGATGGCGTAGCTGCTGCTCGGATGGTTGGTGAGGAGTTTGATTTTCTTGCCGTTGGTCGGAATTGATTTCACGCGACGGCGGTCAAAGCTCTTGAAGTCGGCGGCGGTGTTGCTCAGGTCGAGAAGATGGCCGGTATCGAACAGGCCGCTCTTTTCGAAGAGTCCCCATTCGATAAGTTCAGCCTCGGTGCCGCAGATGTAGCTGACGGTGTTGAAATCCTTGTCCTGCTGTTTAATGGTGGCCTGCTGGCTGGCCGACTGCTCTTTGAGGCCGGCGACATCCTTTTCAAGGCCGGCGACGGTGCCGGTGAGTTTACCGATCTCTTCTTTCTGGCCGCTGATGGTCTTCTGGAGGTCGGCGATGACGGCTGTCTTATAATCAAGTTCGCCCTGCAGGCGGTTGATGGTGGCTGCGAGAGTCTTGTTTTTGGCATTGCTGCTTGAGAGCTGCTTCTGCAGGTTGTCAATCTTGTTCTGCTGGTCGGCAATCTTGTTCTTTACGCGCTCAACCTCGGTTAGCATCTGGTCTCGACGGGAAACGGTGTCGCCCTGATTCTCAATGGAGAGGGCGATGAGGCTGTGCTCGGCTTCCGTCAGGTCGGTAAAGCCCGATTCAATCTCGTTGAGCAGGTCCAGGGTTTCGTTATAATTGGTCTTAAGCTGCTTGTTCACCTTCTGCAGGGAGTCAACCCTGTTCAGGAGGGACTGATACTGGTCAGATTGCTCTACGTTTGGACCGCAAGCGCAGAGAAGGGCTGCAGTTGCCAGCGAAAGAGTAAATGTGCGGAAAAGTCTTTTCATTGTGGATGTGTTTTTTATGTAAATTATTCAAAAGTAGCGTTTTTTTAATATATTTGGAACAAATTCACTATAAAAATCATACCACATGGAAAACAAGTACAAAGGCACTCAGACAGAGAAGAATCTGGAGGCCGCTTTTGCCGGCGAATCGCAGGCTCGCAACAAATACACTTATTTTGCATCGGTGGCAAAGAAACAGGGTTTTGAGCAGATCTCAGCGCTGTTTTTGAAGACTGCCGACAATGAAAAGGAGCACGCAAAGCTCTGGTTCAAGGAGCTGAACGGAATCGGCGACACCGCCGCCAACCTGCTGGCAGCCGCCGAAGGCGAGAACTACGAATGGACTGACATGTACGCCGAATTTGCCAAAACGGCAGATGCAGAGGGATTCCCCGAACTGGCAAAGAAGTTCCGTCTTGTGGGCGCAATTGAGAAGCATCATGAAGAACGCTACCGCGCACTGCTCAAGAACTTGGAAACAGCCAAGGTGTTTGAGAAGAGCGAGGTCAAGGTGTGGGAATGCCGCAACTGCGGTCACATCGTAGTGGGCACCGCCGCTCCCGAAGTTTGCCCCGCCTGCAACCATCCTCAGGCATTCTTCGAAATCTGCGCCGAGAATTTCTAGAATCAGATGTAAGAAAAAAGCCGCCCGAAGGCGGCTTTTTTTTATGCCATGTGGCAGACAGCTTTCAGGTAGCCGTAAGATTCGGCGATGCCCATGAACGGGTCCTCCATATCCTTCTCGTATTCCAGCGAGCAGACGCCACTGTAGCCCACCTTGCGCATCATCCGCACCAGGGCGGGGAAGTCTATCTTGCCGCGGCCTATCTCTACGCACCAGCCCGCCTTGGAAGCCTCCGATTCGTCTTTGATGTGCATGTCGAAGACGCGGGTGTAATATTTCTTGAGGTCGGCTACCGGATCGGCGCCGCCGCGCAGGTCATGACCTATGTCCAGGCACATTCCCAGGCGCGGATTCAAATCCTTGACTTTGTCCCAGATTACGCTGGCGGTCTGGAAAATGTTGATGTCCGGGCCGTGCAAATGAATTGCATATTTGATTTCGGGATATTCCTCCAGTTTCTTGTCCACGTAGGGGAGGATTTCATAGTTGGGTACTCCCACCAGAATCTTGACGCCTACGCGGCGGGCATAAGCGAATGCACGGTCGGCTTCCTCTTCTGTTTCCATGTAGATGGGGCCCACGCCGTAGCCGGTGACGCCGTATGAGGCGCACTTGGCGTGAAAATCGGCAATCTGCTGGTCGGAAGCGTCCAGCGGAAGGTGGAAGTCCTTGATGCAGAGATAGTGTACATCGGCCTTCTGAAGGGTCTTGAGGGCGGTGTCGATGTCAAATCTGACAAAGGTATAGCCGGCCGCACCGAGGTGGAACTTGTCCTCTTTTCCGGCCGATTTTTTCTTTGGAGAAGAGCATACGGCAGCAGCGGCGTCCAGGCCGCCTGCAGTGAGCATCAGCGCTCCGGCGGCGCCGGTTTTAATGAATGATCGTCTCGAAATAGTCATACTATTCAAATTTCTGATTTTACTTATTTGATACAAAAATAAAATATTTCGAAAGGTTCTGTTACACCTACCATTATAATTTTATACCTTTGTGCGTTAATATAACAAATAATCGGTTAACTTCCAAATAATAATCTCTTAGATAACAAATTATGGCTTCTGTTGTAATTATGCCCAAGCAAGGGCAATCTGTAGAAAGTTGCATTCTTACCGAACTGAGAAAGAACAAGGGAGACAAGGTGGCTGTCGGCGATATCCTTTTTGCTTATGAGACCGACAAGGCCTCTTTTGAAGAGGAATCCAAGGTCGAAGGCACCGTGCTTGCGGTATTTTACAACGAAGGCGATGAGATACCCGTTCTGGAAAATGTGATGGTGATTGGTCAGGAAGGCGAAAATATTGACGACCTTCTTTCCGGCGCACCCGCTGCCGAGGCTCCAGCAGCAGCTGCTGCAGCACCCGAGGTAAAGGCCGCTGCCGTACAGGCTCCTGAAATCACCGTTCACGAGAGTGCCCCTGCAGTGGCTGTAGAAGGCAAGCGTGCCATCAGCCCGCGCGCCAAAGCACTTGCTGAAAAGCTTAATGTCAATCTGGCATATGTTACTGCTACCGGCCCCGAAGGGCGCATCATTGAGCGCGATATCGAGGCCGCTGCTGCATCCGGCGCCCGTCAGACTCCTCTGGCAGCCAAGGTTGCCGCCGAGACAGGTGCCACAGCTCCCGCAGCCGGCAGCGGTCTGGCAGGTATGGCCCGCGCCTGCGATCTGGGCAAGGCAACTGCAGTTCCAGCACCCGCCACTGCTCCCGCAGTATCAAAGAAGGACGTGCTTGAGAGCGGAGACGACTTTGAGGTTCGCAAGTTGAGCAACATCCGCAAGGTGATTGCCAAGAGCATGCAGGCCAGCCTGCAGAACTCCGCCCAGCTGACTCACCACCTGAGTGCCGACGCACGTCGCATCCAGGCACTGCGAAAGCAGGCCAAGAAGCTTCTGGAAGAGGGTAAGGTGGACGTCAACATCACCCTTAACGACTTCATCTGCATGGCGGTTATCCGCGCTCTCAAGAAGTTCCCGAATGTCAACACCCATTTTCTGGGCGACAGCATCAAATATTTCAACAAGGTTCACCTGGGTCTGGCAGTCGATACCGAGCGCGGCCTGATGGTGCCTTGCGTAAAGAATGCCGACGACCTTTCCATCACCGGCCTGTCGCGTCAGCTCAAGGCGGTTGCCGATGCATGCAAGAAGGGCAGCATCAGCCCCGACATCCTCAGCCCGGAGGCTGCGACATTCACCGTTTCCAACCTCGGCAACTACGGCGTGGAGATATTCACCCCGATCATCAACCTGCCGCAGAGCGCCATCCTGGGTGTCAACACCATCGTTCCGCGTCCCAAGGACCTGGGCGGCGGAGTCTATGCGTTCGTGCCTCATATCGGCCTTTCGCTCACTTATGACCACCGCAGCATCGACGGCGGCGAGGCAACCCGCTTCCTGAAGCAGATCGCCACCGAGATTGAAACCCTTGAAGTTGAATTCTAATAATTATTAATCATATGATAGATCTTGCTATTATCGGCGGCGGCCCTGCGGGCTATGTCGCAGCGGAAAGGGCAGGGGCCAAGGGCCTTTCTGTAACCCTTTTTGAAAAGAGAGAACTTGGCGGCGTGTGCCTCAACGAGGGCTGCATCCCCACCAAGACGCTGCTTTACAGCGCTAAAGTGTTCAACTACGCACAGCACGGTGACTTGTACGGCGTGAATGTCAAGGGCGCTGAGTGCGACTTTGCCAAGGTTGTTGCCCGCAAGGATAAGGTTGTCAAGAAGCTCGTAGGCGGCGTCGGCGCAGCCATGCGTGCCAACAAGGTGACCGTGGTTAAGGGCGAGGCCGTGATAGAAGGCCGCAATGCCGAAGGCATCACCATCGCCTGCGGAGGCGAGAAATATCTGGCTGCAAATCTGCTGATATGCAGCGGCAGCGAGGCTGCGGTTCCCCCGATTCCCGGCCTGAAAGAGGCTGGCGATGTGATTGTCACCAACCGCGAGATCCTGGCTCTCAAGGAGCAGCCCAAGGAACTGGTGGTTATCGGCGGCGGCGTTATCGGTATGGAGTTCGCAGCGTTCTTCAATACCATCGGCACAAAAGTTACCGTAGTGGAGATGCTTCCCAAGATCCTCGGCCCGCTGGACGATGAGATCAGCAGTTCGCTTCAGAAGATATATGCTAAACGCGGCATCGAGTTCTGCCTCAGCTGCAAGGTGACCGCCATCGAAGGCAATACCGTTGTATATGAGACTCCTGACGGCAAGGTCAACCGTGTTTCCGGCGATAAGATATTGGTTTCCGTTGGCCGTCGCGCAAACATCAAGGGCATCGGCCTGGAGAATATCGGCGTAGAGGCCGAGCGTGGCATCAAGGTAGACGACAAGATGCGTACCAACATCCCCAACGTGTTCGCTGCCGGCGACTGCGTGAGCGGCTATCCGATGCTGGCACACGTAGCAAACCGCCAGGGCGAGATTGTGGTGAACAACCTCACCGGCGGCAACGACCATATGCGCACCTACGCTATTCCCAGCGTGGTTTATACCAATCCCGAAGTTGCCAGTGTCGGCCTTACCGAGGCGCAGGCAAAGGCTGCCGGCAAGGAGTTCAAGATTGTCAACCTCCCTATGGCTTATGCCGGCCGTTTCGTGGCTGAGAACGAGGGTGGCGAAGGCTTCTGCAAGATTCTCGTAGGTGCAAAGCACGGCGAGATCCTGGGTGTCCACATGATGGGCAACCCCTCCAGCGAGATGCTTTACGGCTGCTGCCTGGCCATAGAAATGGAGATGACCATAGATGAGCTCAAGCAGATTATCTATCCTCACCCCACGGTGAGCGAAATCATCAAGGAAGCTGTTTTCTCTGTCAAATAATAAATAAGATATAATATGCCTAAATCACAATTTGCAGATCCCGACTTTCTGCGTAAAAGCGGAGAAGTAAAGATTGCCCCGATCCCGGTCAATCAGTACAACAAGACTATCAAGGACGAACTCAAAGAGAAGAACTTCACGAAGGATGACCTCAAGCACATCTACCGTGACATGTTCACCATCCGCGAGTTCGAGACAATGCTCAACCTGGTGAAGACTACCGGCGGCTACAACGGCGTTGAATACAACAACCCCGGCCCCGCACACCTTTCCATGGGTCAGGAGGCAGCCGCAGTAGGTATGGCCTACAACCTTACCACAGATGACTTCATTTTCGGCAGCCACCGCAGCCACGGCGAAATCCTCGCCAAGGGTCTGCGTTCCATCGAGATTCTCCCCGACAAGGAACTCAAGAAGATCATGGAAGAGTTCTGGGGCGGCAAGACTCTGGAAGTTGCCAAGAAGGGCTTCAAGGGCGGCAGCGTCAAGGATCTGGGTATGCACTTCCTGATTTACGGTGCAATAGCAGAGATTTTTGCCCGTACCACCGGCTTTAACAAGGGCCTCGGCGGAAGTATGCACACCTTCTTTACTCCGTTCGGCATTTATCCCAATAACGCTATCGTGGGCGGCAGCGGCTCCATCGCAGTGGGCGCTGCTCTTTATAAGAAAGTCAACCGCAAGAAAGGCATCGTGGTCGCCAACCTCGGCGACGGTGCGCTGGGCCGCGGCCCCGTTATGGAGGGTATGACCTTCGCATCCATGGATCAGTTCACCCAGCTCTGGGAGGGTGACATGAAGGGCGGCCTGCCGATCCTGTTCAGCATCATGGACAACCAGTATGCAATGGGCGGCCAGACCCGCGGTGAAACCGAGGGCTACAACTTCGCAGCCCGCATCGGTGCCGGCTTCAACCCCGACAGCATGCACGCCGAGCGCGTAGACGGCTACAATCCTCTGGCAGTCATCGACGGCTTCCGCCGCAAGATGGCGCTTCTGGCAGAGAAGAAGGGTCCGGCACTGCTCGATATCGTCACTTACCGCTACGCCGGTCACTCACCGTCCGACTCATCTACCTACCGTACTCCGGAAGAGATCAAGGCCTGGGAAGCTATCGACTGCATCAAGTGCTTCGGCGAGAAGCTCGTAGAGGCCAAGGTCGCTACGGAGAAGGAACTCGAAGAGATCCGCGAGCACCAGAAGAATATCATCTTTGAGATGTACAAGCTCGCCATCGACCTTGAGGTTTCCCCCCGTATGGACCTCGTCAAGGAGAGCGAACTGCTGGGCGACATGATGTTCAGCAACGCCAGCGTAGATTCACTGAGCGACGCAAAGCCCGACGTGAATATGCCTATGGAAGAGAACCCGCGCGTGAAGCAACTCGCTACCAAGGAGCGTTTTGCATTTGACGCCAACGGCAAGCCTTTCAGTGCAATCAAGACATACGGTATCCGCGACGGTCTGTTCGAGGCAATTATCGACAGATTCTACAAGGATGCATCCCTTATCGCCTACGGTGAAGAGAACCGCGACTGGGGCGGCGCATTCGCAGTATATCGCGGCCTGACGGAGGCTCTGCCTTATCACCGCCTGTTCAACTCGCCCATCAGCGAGGCAGCCATCATTGGCACCGCCATCGGCTATGCTATGTGCGGCGGCCGCGTAATCCCCGAGATTATGTACTGCGACTTCCTGGGCTGCTGCGGCGACGAGGTCTTCAACCAGCTTCCCAAGTGGCAGGCAATGAGCGGCAACATCCTCAAGATGCCGGTTGTTGTACGTGTATCGGTAGGTAGCAAGTATGGCGCACAGCACAGCCAGGACTGGACTTCGCTCTGCACCCACATCCCCGGCCTGAAGGTCGTGTTCCCCGCTACTCCTTACGACGCCAAGGGTCTGATGAACGCAGCTCTTCAGGGTACCGACCCCGTCATCTTCTTCGAGAGCCAGCGTATCTACGGCCAGGGCGAGGAGTTCCACAAGGGCGGCGTTCCCAAGGAATACTACGAGATTCCCATCGGCGAACCCGATGTCAAGAAAGAGGGTAAGGATGTCACCATCCTCTCTATAGGCGCTACTTTATACCGAGCAATGAAAGCGGCCAAACTCTTCGAGGAGAAAGGCATCAGTGCCGAGGTCATCGACGCCCGCAGCCTTGTGCCGTTCAACTACGACAAGGTTATCGAGAGCGTGAAGAAGACCGGCAAGATCATCATCGCAGCCGATGCTTCCGCCCGCGGATCGTTCCTGAACGACCTGGCAGCCAACATCGCCAGCTTCTGCTTCGACTATCTGGACGCAGCTCCGGTAGTGCTTGGCAGCCGCAACTGGATTACCCCTTGCCACGAGCTGGAAGAGGCCTTCTTCCCTCAGCCCAGCTGGTTTGTGGATGCATACCACGAGCGCATCGCGCCCATCGCAGGTTATACACCTACGGCAAACCTTACCAACGCAGAGCTCATCTCCCGCGCAAAGAAAGGTATCTAAGCGCCTATGTGTTTCTGCAGGAAAACCAAATTACGCCGTATGGAGGTGCTCAATGTTAATGCGCACCTCCATACTCCGTATTCGTTCAGCGCCTTTGACAGCATCCCTCAGGCGGCACAGATGGCTGCCGACCAGAGTGTCAAGGTAGTAGGTATCAACGACTTCTATTCTATGGACGGATATGCCGAATGGGACCGCGAAACCCGCGCCCTCAAGCTGTATCCGCTCTTCAACATAGAATTCATATCCCTCAACAGCGAGGACCAGGCGGCCGGTGTCCGTGTAAACGACCCTAACAACCCGGGTCGTACATATATCAGCGGCAAGGGTCTGGCATTTCCGGTGAAACTCGCCGGCGAACCCGCAGCGCAGCTGGCTGCCGTCAAGAAGGAGTCCAACCTCCAGGTGGCTGCCATGTGCGAAAAGGTTGCAAAACTCTTTGCCGATGCTGGCGTCGAGTTTGGCTGGGACGAGGCTTCTATCCGCGAAAAACTTACCAAAGGGAGTCTTCGCGAGCGCCATCTGGCCAAGGCAATCCGCCTGGCGGTGGAGCGCCTCTATCCAGATGCAGAAGGGCAGAAGGCTTTCTACGAAAAGATATTCGGCGGTAAGCCACTCAAGAGCGACATCGCTGCCGAAGCAAAAGTAGAAAACGAGATCCGCGGTAACCTGCTCAAGGCGGGCGGCGCGGCATTCGTTCCCGAAACTCCTGAGGCATTCCTTCCGATGGCGACCGTGCGCGAGATAATCCTCGCAGCGGGCGGCATCCCCACTTATCCTTTCCTGGCCGACGATGCCAAGGGCGGATTCACCGACTTCGAGGGCGACCTGGAAAAGGCTGCGGCTACACTGAAAGCCCGCGGCTTCTACAGCACCGAGTTCATCACCACCCGCAACAGCGTGGAGGTTCTTGAGCGATACGCACAGTACCTCTGGGACCAGGGTTTTGTAGTGACCTTCGGCAGCGAGCACAATACCCCGGCTATGGAGCCCATCAAGCTCGCCTGCCGCGGCGGCGTAGACCTTACCGATAAACTCAAACGACTCAACTACTGGGGCGCCTGCATCGTCGCTGCGCACCAGAAACTGGTTGCCGACGGATTCCAGGGCTATCTCGATGCCCAAGGAGTTCCAAATCTTAAATATCGCGACAAATTCATTTTGATGGGTGATAAAATCATCAAGGAAGCAATAAAATGACCGAACTTGAACAATTAGTCGAAGTTTCGAGGCGCTATGGCGCCGACAGCCGCTTTGTAATTGCGGGCGGCGGAAACACCTCATATAAAGATAATGAGCGCCTCTGGGTAAAGGCCAGCGGCCACGCTTTGGCCACCATCGGCGAAGACGGCTTTGCCGTGCTTGACCGTGCCCTGCTTAACAAGATGGGGGAGAAGGTCTACAGCACCGACGCCGCCGAGCGCGAAGAGCAGGTCAAGAACGACCTGGCGGACGCCTGCATCACCAAAGACCGTCGTCCTTCAGTTGAGACATCGCTCCACAACGCTATGAGCGCACGTTTCATAGTGCACCTGCACCCGACCGCAGTGAACGGCGTGATGTGCAGCAACAATGCAGAAAAGGCTTGCGCAAAACTCTTCGGAGCAGATGCGCTCTATATCCCTTACACCGACCCCGGCTACACCCTTTTCAAGAAGGTATACGACGAGATCTGCGCGTTCAAGGCTGCCAAAGGCCATGAGCCCAAGGTGATTATGCTGCAGAATCACGGCGTGTTCGTAGGTGCCGATACCGTTGCTGAGATCGATGCCATCTATGCCGATATGCTCTCCAAGATAGAAGCGCGTGTACAGCCGCTGGATATGACTCCGACCGAAGTTTGCGATTGCGCAGTAGAGGTCGTGCCGGCTATCCGCTCCATCCTTTCCCGCGGCGGCCGTGGCGACAAGATTATCCGTATTGTCAAAAACGCTCTGGTAGATAAGTATATCGATAGCCAAAAGGCCTTTGCGGCCGTTGCCGCTCCGTTCACGCCCGACGGCATCGTTTATTGCAAATCGGCGTATCTCTATATCGACGGTGCCGATGCTGCAGAGAAGATTGCAGGTGCGGAAGCTGCCATAGAGAAGTATGTGTCCGAGCGCGGATATACTCCCAAAGTGCTGGCTATTAAAGGCATAGGTCTGCTGGCTGTGGGCGACAGCGCCAAGGCCGCAGGCATCGTGGCAGAGGTCTTCACCGACTGCATGAAGGTGGCGCATTACGCCGCATCGTTTGGCGGAGAGCACCCGATGACCAAAGCCCAGATCGATTTCATCGACAACTGGGAGGTTGAGAATTACCGCCGCAAGGTGAGCGCATCCGGCAGCCACGGCCGTGCCGAAAACAAGATTTTCATAGTTACCGGCGCTGCCCAGGGCTTTGGCGAAGGCATTGCCCGCTGTCTGGTAGAGGAGGGTGCCAATATCGTGGTGGCCGACCTCAACGAGGTTACCGGCGAGGCAACCGTCGCCAACCTCAACTCTCTCTGCAAGAACAACCGCGTGACCTTCTTCAAGACCGATGTCACCAGCTACGACTGCATAGTGTCTCTGGTAAAGGATACCGTTTGCAATTTCGGTGGCGTAGACGCTTTCATAAGCAACGCCGGCATAGCCATTGCAGGTGACCTGACACAGATGGTGCCTGAGAAGTTCGACCTGGTAACCAAGATCAACTATCATGGTTTCTTCTACTGCTCCAAAGCTGTGGCTCCGGTGCTCAAGGCACAGAACAAATACGACCCCGAGCGCTTCGGCGACATCATCCAGATCAATTCAAAAAGCGGTTTGGAGGGCAGCAAGGCCAATTTTGCATACGCCGGCAGCAAGTTCGGCGGCCTGGGCCTGGTTCAGTCTTTCGCTATGGAACTGGCTCCGTTCCGCATCAAGGTCAACGGCATCTGCCCCGGCAACTTCCTGGACGGTCCGCTGTGGAGCGACCCCGTGAAGGGCCTCTACGTACAGTACCTCAATGCAGGCAAGGTGCCCGGCGCCAAGACTGTGGACGATGTGCGCGAATACTATCTCTCCAAGGTTCCGATGCACAAGGGCTGCAACCCCAAGGATGTTACCAAGGGCGTGCTCTACCTCATTGAACAGACTTGTGAAACCGGACAGGCCCTGCCCATCACCGGTGGACAAATTATGTTGAAATAGGGGAATATATTTGAGCCCGAAGGGCGATGGTAAGTCCCTTCCCCGAGGGAAGGGATTTAGGGATAGGGATACGTTATAAGAAATGTGCGGTGGGGAGAAGTTTTGCAATCTCACCAACGCTTAATAATAACAATAAAGATAATTTGCAAAACTTGAGCATATGAAAACCAAAGCAGTACGTCTTTACGGAAAGGACGACCTCAGGCTCGAAGAGTTTGAACTTCCCGCAATAAAAGAGAATGAGATCCTCGCCAAAGTTGTGAGCGATTCCATCTGCATGTCGTCTTACAAGGCGGCTCATCAGGGCCCCGAGCACAAGCGTGTTCCCAACGATTGCGACAAGAATCCCATAATCATAGGCCACGAGTTTGCTGGTGAAATCATCGAAGTCGGCAGCAAGTGGAAAAATGAGTTTAAACCTGGCGACAAGTTCTCCATCCAACCCGCAATGAACTGGGAAGGCGGTCCGGTCGGCGTTCTCTCTGCCCCCGGCTATTCATACAGGTATATCGGTGGTGATGCCACTTATGTAATCATCCCCAACGAGGTTATGGAAAACGGCTGCCTTCTGCCGTACAAGGGAGAAGGTTTCTATCCCGCTTCGCTCAGCGAGCCGCTCAGCTGCGTAATCGGTGCAATGCACGCCTGCTACCACACCAAGCCCGGCAGCTACGTGCATCAGATGGAAATCAAGAATGGCGGCAAGATGGCCCTTCTGGCAGGTGTAGGCCCTATGGGTCTGGCATGCATTAATTATGTGCTGCACCGCGAAGATATCCGCCCGTCGCTGTTCGTTGTGACCGATATCGACCAGGCGCGTCTGGACCGCGCGGCCACCCTTTACACCAAAGAGTATGCTGCCAGCCGCGGAATCGACCTCCGCTATGTGAATACCGGCGCAGTAGCCGATCCCGTGGCTACTTTGCGTGAGATTTCCGGCGGTGACGGTTATGACGAAGTCGTGGTGATGGCTCCCGTGCCGGCGGTTGTAGAACAGGCCGACGCCATCCTGGGCTTTGACGGCTGCCTCAATTTCTTCTCCGGCCCCGGCCGTGCCGATTTCAAGGCGCCGTTCAATTTTTACAACGTACACTACGCAATGACGCATGTTGTAGGCACCAGCGGCGGCAATACCGACGATATGAAGGAGGCTCTTTACTATATGGGCAAAGGTCTGGACCCTGCAGGTCTGGTAACCCACGTGGGCGGTATCAACGCCACAATAGAGACAACCCTGAACCTGCCTTCGATCCCCGGTGGCAAGAAGCTTATTTACAACCATATAACGATGCCGCTTACGGCTATCGCAGACTTTGCCGAGAAAGGTAAGACTAATCCTGTTTACGCAAAATTGGCAGAGATTTGCGCTGCCAACAACGGTCTCTGGAGCGTAGAGGCGGAGAACTATCTGCTCGCTAACGCCGACAAGCTTAACTAACATGCTTCAGATTGCCAGGTTCGTGTTCAATCCCTTCCGCGAGAACACCTACGTTGTGTGGGACTCGACGGGAGAGGGGATTGTAGTGGACCCGGGCAATAATTATCCCAAGGAGCACACCGCCCTTGCGGATTTTATAGACAACAATAATATCCGGTTACGTGCCGTAGCGGCCACCCACGGCCACTACGACCACGTTTGCGGAGCGGGCTTCCTCAAAGAGCGCTACGGTGTGCCGTTCGCTCTCTGCAGCACAGACGAGTATGTTTACTGCACCAGCGCCTTTGACGGCAGCCGCTATCAATTCGATTTTGAACAGGTTCCGTACGAGATAGATTTGGCCACCGGGGAGCCGCTGCGTTTCGGCGAGACGGAATTGCAGCCGTTGCCCACTCCCGGTCATACGCTTGGGGGCGTCAGTCTTTATTCCGCTGCGGCCAAGGTTATCTTTACCGGCGATACTATCATGTGCGGTACCGTGGGCCGCACCGACCTCAAAGGGAGCGATCATCCGACGCTGATGCGCAGCATTATTTCGCAGATCATGCCGCTGCCCGACGATGTCGAAATTTATCCCGGACACGGCCCGCAGACAATTCTGGGTAACGAACGCGCCAATAATCCTTTCTTGAAATGAAAACCGCCATCCGCACCATCTGCCTGGCAGCGGCGGCGCTGATAGCCGTATCCTGCGGCGTGTCGCGTCCTGCAGCCCAGAGTCAGCAGCAGCCTATTCCTCAGCCACAGAATCAGCCTGATCCACAGCCCCAAAGCACCGAGGCAGTCGTTCCTGCTTTTCTTCAGAAAGGGGATAAGATCGCCATCCTGGCGCCGGCATATACCACTCCGTTCGAGAATGTCCTTGGAGCGGCGGAGGTTATCCGCAGCTGGGGTTACGAGCCGGTGATAGGTTCAAAAGTCCAGAAGCTGTACGCAGGCAAGTATGCAGGTACCGACGGGGAACGTGCAAGCGACCTTCGTTGGGCACTGGAAGATCCAGAAATTAAAGCGATTATATGCACCCGCGGCGGCTATGGCACAATCCGCCTGATAGATCGTTTCAAGCCGGAAGAGTTTGCCGCAAATCCAAAGTGGCTGGTCGGTTACAGCGACATCACCACCCTTATCGAGATGGAAAACTGCGCCGGAGTGGCGGCTATCCACGGCACTATGGGCAACACAATTGCCAAGGATGGGGAAGATGCCACCTGCCAGACTCTGAAATCGCTTCTGGAGGGCACAGTGCCGCAGTACGAACTGTCTGCGCATCCACAAAACCGCATTGGGAAGGCCACCGGTATTCTGGTGGGCGGCAATATATGCACCTTTGCAGCCAATCTAGACACCTGGGCAGATGCCACATCCAAGGATGACATTATCCTCTTTGTAGAGGAGGTGGAAGAAAGCATGCATCACATCGACCGCCTGTTCAATATGCTGCTGATGCGCGGCTTGCTGCAGCGCTGCAAAGGAATCATATTCGGTGAATTTACCGGTTGCGGCAGCGAGTTCGACTTCGGCAGCATCGAGGCTATGCTGAATACCTATCTCAAAGGATATGACATCCCTGTGCTTTGCGGTTTCCCCGCCGGTCATGGCGAGGTCAATCTGCCACTGGTGATGGGCGTTCCCGTCACAATCGACGTCCGCAGCGAAGGCGCCACCGTCAGCTTCGGTATAAATGGTATCAAAAGCGTAGTCTCTCTCCGTTAAAATTGGTATTTGTATATTTCGGGCCGTTTCGTATATTTGTACGTTTTAGATTAGGCCTGGAATCGAATACCAACACAATGAAGAGATTATTATTTCCCTTAGTAGCAGTTCTTTGCCTTTTTATCCTGTGGGGATGCCCCAAGGAAGAGAAGGAACAGCCTGTCCTGACGCCGATTCAAACATCATACGAGATTGGCTATCAAGGTGGCAGCGTAAGCATTTCTTTCAAAACAAATCAGCAGTATACCGTTAAGAGCAGCGACCCTTCGTGGCTCAAGGTTCCCCAGCCCACCAAGGCTGTCACCACGGAGAGCGTGGCCGTTACCGCTTCTGAAAATTCAAGCGAGAACTCCCGTACGGCAAACATTACCGTAACTGCGGGCACTCTCTCGGCTACATTCACGGTTACCCAGACGGGCAAGCCCAAGGATCCGGGTCCCGAACCTCCAACTCCGGAGGACCCCGACAAGCTGGAGAATGCCGGACAGTCTACCTTCACGGTATATGACACGGGAGGTGACATCACCGTCAAGGTTCGCAGTAATGTTGAATACCAGTATAACTGGGACGCAGACTGGATTACAACAACCAAAGCCGGAGCTACCCGTGTAGACGAGCTCACTTTCCATGTTGCTGCCAATACCGGCGCAGAGCGCACCGCTACGATTACATTCACCTACAATAACGAATTGTCTTTTGGCGTTACTGTCAAGCAATTGGAGTATGTAGAACCGGGCGAAGATCCGCGCATGGAATTATCTGTTTCGGGAATCAGCGCGATTGGTGGTGGAGGAGAGTTTACTGTAGATGTTGATGCCAATTATGATTATGATGTCTCAGTCGGCGTATCCTGGATTCACTATGTAAAGACCGATACCGGGTGCATTATTACAGTGGACAGTAATCCCGGGGAGGATTCCCGCTCTGCCAAGATCCGCTTCTCCTGCGATGAAATAATCAGAGAAATAAAGGTAGACCAGGAAGGTAGCGCTGCAGGCGGCGATCCGTTTGATGTGGGCAGCAATCTGAGCGACAATGGAACTGCCAACTGCTATGTTGTGATCAAAGCCGGTGACTATTCCTTTGATGTTACCGTCATGGGAAATGGCCCCGATGGATTCATCTGGGAAGATAAGGATGCTTTCAAGCAGAACCTCTATCCGACAATGATAGACGATGTTTCGTTTAGCACTTACGGCAGTGACGGGCCGTCACAGGTTAAGGTCATATGGAACGATGGTGACGTAGTGAACAATGTAACTATAGATAAAGATAATCTCAAAGTTCATTTCACGGCTACCGGTAATAAAGGAAATGCGCTGATAGGTGTATATGACCGTTCCAATACATTGCTGTGGAGTTGGCATATTTGGTGCACCGACTCGCCCAAACGTATCCGTCACGAGGCCTTGAATGGTTATACGGTAGCCATGTTGGACCGCAACCTGGGCGCAACCAGCTGCAATCCGGCCGACGGCTCGGCAACATACGGCTACTGGTATCAGTTCGGCCGCAAGGATCCTTTGAAGCTCTATCATGGAGTAGTGGGTGAGATGGTGGCAGGTGACAAGTCGATGGAGTATTCTATAATGCATCCAACGGAGATTATCAGAGTGATGGGTAAGGATAACGAATGGTTTAACGGCGATGTCAAGACCATTACGGCAGACTTGTGGGGCAATCCATACGCCTTGCACAATGGTGCCGATCATCTGTATGTGGCTCCTGTAGATGAACTGAAAAAGACCATCTACGATCCGTGCCCTCCCGGCTATATGGTTCCACCCGAGTGGGCTTGGGATACTTTCTCATTGGATAACTGCGAAGTTGGTGCTAACGGTTTGACATTTGCCGAACTGAACGGGAATAGTTTCTATCCATTTGCCGGCTATGGCGATTCCGGTGACCAATACGGAAGAGACAATGGTTGGTACGGGTATCCCGGTTATACTCCCAACAACGATGGACAAAAGTACCATCATAACTGCAGGAACGTGGTTTGCTGCTGGTCTTCAGGCAGTGAACATGCCTTCCTCCGTTCCGGCCATGAATGGGATTTGAACAACTATCATCATTCAAATCAGTTCCTGTACATGCAAGACGAAGAGGCCAGCGACAATTACAAGATGGTCAATGAATCTTCCCAGGCACACCTTTACACGAAATATGGACATATCCGTCAGCGCTGCTGCAGCGTACGTTGTATGAAAATGCCGTGATTTTTCCAGTAAAAAATCATTTATATATATAAACGTTATTAAGTAATTAATTATGAAGAAACTTTTCCCTTTGATTGCACTGATGTGCATCTTCGTTCTTCAGGGATGTCCCACACCCGGACCCGAGCCGGAGACGGATACTCTCACGGCTATAAAGTCTGAGTATACGATTGAGGCATCCGGTGGCGAGTTGTCTCTGCAATTCAAGACAAATCTTGTATGGAAAGCCAAGAGCGATGCTTCATGGCTCACCGTAACAAACCCCACCAAAGCGGTCACTACAGAGACTGTCAAAGTAGTTGCTCAGGAGAATAAATCCACTGAGGCCCGCAAGGCGAATGTCACCATCGAGGCTGGCACACTCTCTACCACTATAGTGGTTAACCAGAAGGGTATGACCCCCAGTATCGTTATCAATGGTACAACGTTCAATGTATCTGCACAAGGCGGCACGGTAGATGTTGACGTAACTAGCAATGTCGATTATACTGTGACATTTGCCGCCGACTGGGTAACCCGCAACGGTAATACTTACACCGTAAAGCCCAATGATACAACCAAAGAACGTTCTGTGGTAATCACTTACAGTTATGGTGATACCAGCAGTGCTGTCGTCATCAAACAGAGCGGCAGGAATGAATATACGGTATCCGTCAATCCTACCTCCATCGAGGCCGAGGCTGCCGGCGGCACTTTCAATTTCACAGTCACCAGCGACGGCAACTACACAATGCAGGAGCTTTCTGCCAACTGGGTACATGTATCGGGACAGACCGTTACCGTAGATGAGAATACCAGTTCCTCTGCCCGTAATACCACAATTGTCTTCACTGTTGACAACTCCCGTGCAGAATTGAAGATCAACCAGAAAGGTAAAGAGGGCCCCTATATCACTGTAACTCCGGCCAACTTCTCTATTTCTGCTGCGGCGGCTACCGTTACTTTGACCATCAGCAGCAATGTCAATTACGATACCGCAATCAGCGCCACTTGGGTGACTGATGCCGGAAACGGTTCGTTCAATGTTGCAGAGAATACGTCAGATGATGCACGTACTGCCACAATAACCTTCAGCTACGGCACTATCTCCAAGGTCGTAACTATTAATCAGGCAGGTAAATCCGATGTTCCCCAACCTGAGGATCCCGTGCTTGTCAATGGAAATTCAGCAACATACGATGTTGCTGCCGCTGGTGAGACCATAGAGGTTATTATCCGTTCAAATGTGGAATACCAGGTTGAGAATCCTGCCTCATGGATTACCGAGGTATCTTCAAAGGCCGCAACCGACCATACCCATTATTTCAAGGTTGAACCCAATACTTCTGAAGATGAACGTATAGCTACTATATCATTCGTATATACAACCAGCGACGGTACGCTGACTTGCACAGTTACTGTAAAACAGGCAGGTGACAGCGGGTTCGAAGAGCCCTTCATTGAAGTATCTCCCAAGAACAATACATTCGAGGCTGCCGGCGGTGATTTCACCGTCAATGTAAACGCCAATTACGAGTATGTATTCAGTTCCAGCGATTCCTGGATCCACGTTACCAAGAATGGTAATACCTGCAACGTGACGGTAGACGAGAATACCGACAGTAAAGAAAGGAGCGGTAAAATCAAGTTCAGAATAGATGGCGAAGAGGTATTCGATGAATTCATGGTTTACCAGGCGGGTGCTGTAATTATCTCCGATGACCCGTTCGACGTCAGTGCACACGACAACAACCTCAGCTGGAACGGTACTGCAAACTGCTATGTAGTTACTAAGGCAGGTACTTATACGTTTGACGGTTCGGTAATGGGTAACGGCGCTGACGGATACCCTTGGATTGGTTCCGGTGATTATTTCAACCTCTGGCCGATATCTCCGGAAGGTACATCTTTCTTTGACAGTTCCAACAGGAACAAAAAATTTGAAAAGGTAGAGATTCTCTGGGATGACAATAACGTCATCAGCAATTTGAGCTTGAACAAGGAGACCCTCCAGGTTACTATAGAGGTATCTGCAAACAAGGGTAATGCCCTTATCGCAGCCATGTCCACAAACGGTATCGTACGCTGGAGCTGGCATATCTGGTGCACCGATTCACCCGAAATGACCACCATAGAGGGTATGGAACACCAGGGTGAAGACGAAGTCTATGTCGACTATGTCCTGTTGGACCGCAATGTCGGTGCTACCAGCTGCGATCCTGCCGATGGCGAGAAGACATACGGCTTCTGGTATCAGTTTGGCCGCAAGGATCCTCTCAAGCTGTATTATGGCATATTCTCAACCGGTGGTATGCTCCCTGCAACGAAGTCCATGGAAGGATCGGTCAATAACCCCACCAAGATGTACGGGATGAACACCAAGACCTGCGAGTGGTTCAACAACGGTCTTTCCACGCTGTCCACTGTCTGCGCAGATCTTTGGGGCAACCCCCAGTGGACTTTGTGCAGTACCCAGAATACCCACCCCGCAGAGGCCAAATCGTCCGAACTCAAGAAGACCATTTACGACCCTTGTCCTCCGGGCTTCATGGTTCCTCCCGCAACCACCTGGAATCTTGTTAACAAGAGACGTGATGTACGAATTGTAGATCAGGGTGTTTACATATACGATTCTTTCTATCCTTTTGCCGGCTACGGTGCAATAAGTAACGAAGGCAAAGGCGAGAATGGATGGTACGGTTATTATTACGATTCCGTAACAGGATCCGGCTTCCACGACGACAAAGGCCAGGGCAGGCATGACCGTATCATGCAGGTATGGACCAACACCACCGGAAAATTCAGTTATTGGATTCCAAATTCTAGTCATCCATACGTACATGCCCCCGATATGTATGGAGCAATCAATATCTCAACCATGTTGTGGCTCTCGAATATGGATGATGTGAATGATCAGATGTATTTCGAATATGATTACTCGCATGTCCGTCAGCGTGCAATCCCCGTACGTTGTATGAGAGTCCCCGGAACATACTAGAATTCGGATTATCTTCATAGCAAGGGCGACCCGGTTGGGTCGCCCTTTGTTTTATCCCGATTAATAGTTATCTTTACGGGCTATGAACAAAGATAATATCATCATCTCTATCGACCACGTTTCCAAGTGGTTCGGAGAAAAGTGCGTCTTGAATGACATCAGCCTCAATATCAAAAAAGGGGAGTTCGTCACTATTCTTGGTCCGTCCGGCTGCGGCAAGACCACGACATTGCGCATAATCGCGGGTTTCGAGACTCCCGACGAGGGTAATATCTTTATCGACGGCGACCTTATGAACAAGGTGCAGCCGCACAAACGCCCGGTCAACACCGTGTTTCAGCGCTATGCGCTGTTCCCGCATCTGAATGTTTTCGACAACATCGCCTTCGGCCTCAAGCTGCAGGGTGTTGCAAAGGACGAAATAGAGAAGCGGGTGATGCGCGTACTCAAGATGGTCAGCATGACCGACTATGAGTGGCGCGACGTCGATTCGCTATCCGGAGGCCAGCAGCAGCGTGTGGCCATCGCCCGTGCCATTGTCAACAAGCCGGCCGTGCTGCTTCTGGACGAGCCGCTCAGCGCCCTTGACCACAAGATGCGCAAGGACATGCAGATAGAGCTCAAGCAGATGCACAAGCAGTTGGGCATCACGTTCGTATATGTCACACACGACCAGGAGGAGGCGCTCACCCTGAGCGACACCGTAGTGGTCATGAACCATGGAGAAATTCAGCAGATCGGCTCGCCGACCGATATCTACAACGAGCCTGTAAACTGCTTTGTGGCCGATTTTATCGGTGAGAGCAATATCTTCAATGCCATTATGGTAGCAGACCGCAAGGTATCCTTCATGGACCATGAGTTCGAATGTGTGGACGAAGGTTTTGGAGAGAACGTTCCGGTGGACGTCGTGGTACGTCCGGAAGATATTTACATTATGCCCAAGACCGATAAGGGGCAGTTCGACGGGGTTGTATCCAGCTGTATCTTCAAAGGGGTTCACTACGAAATCATAGTCAATACGCCCAACGGTTATGAATTGATGATTCAGGATTACAATCCGTTCGAAGTGGGAATGGAGGTGAGCATGATAATCAAGCCCACCGACATCCAGGTGATGAAGAAAGAGCGCACCTGCAACACTTTCGAGGGTGAGATGATAGATGATACCCACGTGGAGATTCTGGACAGCGAGTTTGAATGCCTCAAGCAGGAGGGAATCTCTGCCGGCGACAAGGTGCTGGTCGAGGTCGATCTGGACAAGGTGGAACTCACCGATGACAAGCGCGACGGTACTTGTGAAGGTGACATAAGGTTCATCCTTTATAAGGCCGACCATTACCAGCTGTCGGTGCGTGCCTTGAACCGGGAGTATATTTACGTGGATACACAGGACGTCTGGGAAGACCGCGATATAGTAGGTATCAACATCCGTCCGGAGGATATGCGTATCAAGCTTAAAGAGGCTAAGAGCCAGGCTTAGAGATGAGTAAACTGAGTAACTTTGTCGGCAAGCGCAGCAACTGGAGCATCCCGTACGCGGTGTTCCTGATAATTTTTGTCGCTCTGCCTCTGGTGCTCATCATGGGCTACGCCTTTGTGGACGAGGGTGGGGGATTCACCCTGTCCAACATCTCCCGCTTCTTCAGCGATTCCGATGCCCTGAGCACCTTTGCGGTCTCCATAGAGATCGCCCTGGAAACCACCGCCATCTGCCTGCTTCTGGGCTATCCGGTGGCGTGGTTGCTGGCCAACAGCAAGTACAATTCCAGCAGCGTAACCATCATCATCTTCATCCTGCCGATGTGGATAAACGCGCTGATGCGTACCCTGGCCACCGCCGACTTGTTCAATATGCTGGGCATCACCCTGGGCAAGGGGACGCTGCTCTTCGGTATGGTATACGACTATTTACCGTTCATGATTTACCCGATATACAACGTGCTGCGGCGTATGGATCCTTCCTATGCCGAGGCGGCGCAGGACCTTGGCGCTAAGCCTTCTACGGTGTTTACCAACGTCACCCTGCCGCTCTCGCTGCCGGGCATCACCAGCGGCATAATGATGGTGTTCATGCCCACTGTGAGCACCTTCGCCATATCGGAATTCCTGACCAACAACAAGATCAAGCTGTTCGGTACCATCATCCAGGAGAACATCAACTCCTCCATGTGGAACTACGGCGCCGCCTTGTCGTTCATAATGCTGATAATAATCGGCCTCACGTCGCTGCTCACCGGCGGAAGCGAAGAGGAAAACAGTGCACAGGGAGGGCTCATTTAGGCTATGAAAAAGTTTTTTGCACGTCTCTATCTGGGATTGATACTGCTGCTGCTATATGCCCCGCTTATCTTCATCGCCGTCTCTTCATTTACCGAGAGCAAGGTGCTGGGCAACTGGACCGGGTTCTCTACCAAGTTGTACAGTAACCTCTTTACCGGAGGAATGCAGGGTAGCGGCCTGATGAATGCTGTTTACAACACCCTCATTATCGCCTTGATTGCCGCTTTGGTTTCGACATTGCTGGGAACGTTGGCCGCCATTGGCATATTCCACTCCCGCGGCCGCGGCAAGAATATGGTGATGTTTCTCAACAACATCCCCATGGTCAACCCCGACGTGATCACCGGTGTGTCTCTGTTCCTGCTGTTCGTATTCCTGGGTATCTCCCAGGGCTATGTATCTGTGGTGCTGGCACATATCACGTTCTGCACGCCGTACGTGGTGCTAAACGTGCTGCCCAAGCTGCATCAGATGAACGCCAAGACCTATGAGGCGGCGCTGGATCTGGGCGCAACCCCTGGCCAGGCGCTTCGCAAGGTGCTCATTCCGCAGCTGATGCCGGGCATGATTACCGGCTTCATCCTGGCCTTCACCATGTCGCTGGACGACTTTGCCGTGACATTCTTTACCCGCGGCACCGTCGGCCTCGAAACGCTTTCGACATTCATCTATACAGACGCTCGCAAAGGCGGCCTTACGCCCGAGCTCAGGCCTCTGATGACAATCATATTTATTGTTGTTTTCGCACTGCTGGTGGTAATCAACATCCGCCAGGAACGTGCGGCAAAGAAAAAAGCTTCTTTAAAGTAATGAAAAGATAATTTCTCTTTGCAGCTTTGGCTGCAATGCTTCTGATTGGCGGTTGCAAGGCCGACAGGAGCACAGTACTCAAAGTTTACAACTGGTCTGATTACATCGACGAATCGGCTATTGATGAGTTTGAGCAATGGTATGAAGAGCAGACAGGGGATAAGGTCAAGGTAATATACCAGACTTTTGACATCAACGAGACCATGCTCTCCAAGATAGAGCGCGGCAAAGAAGACTTTGATGTCGTATGTCCTTCTGACTATATTATAGAGCGTATGCTGCAGAACGACCTCCTGCTGCCTTTGAACCGCGATTTCGGCGAGACTCCCAACTATATCGACGAGAATCTTTCTCCCTATATCAAGGCTCAGTTCGACAAGATTGACGGCGGCGACAAGAATGCAAACGACTATGCTGTGGGCTACATGTGGGGCACCACCGGCATCCTTTACAACGCCAAATATGTCACCGATGAGGAGGCATCGACCTGGGATGTCATCTGCAATGAGAAATTCCGCGACAGAATATTCATAAAAGACTCACCCAGAGATGTTTACTCCCAAATCATTCTCTATCTCCACCAGAAGGATATAGAGGAGGGAAGGGTCACTATGGACCAGCTGATGAAGTACACCAGCGACGAGGATATCGCCGCCGTGGAGACCTATATGAAGCGTGCAAAAGAGCTTGTAGCGGGCTGGGAGGCCGATTTTGGCAAGGACCAGATGACGCAGGAGCTAGGCTGGATAAACCTGACATGGAGCGGCGACGGCGTCTGGGCAATCCAGGAAGCAAAGGAAGTCGGGGTAGATCTTCGTTATGTTTGCCCCAAGGAGGGTTTCACAGTATGGTTCGACGGCTGGGTAATTCCCAAATATGCCCAGAATGTGAAGGCCGCCAACTACTGGATCAACTTCATGAGCCGTCCCGACATCGTGATTCGCAACGTGGATGCAACCGGCTATGTTTCTGTTTCCGGCGCACCTGAAGTAATGGATGAATTCATCAATGAGGAGCTAGAGCCGATAGATGTCAGCTATTTCTTCGGACCGTTGGCTACGTCTGTCCGTCTGGATCCCGTGCTTTATCCCGATAAGGCGACAATAGAACGCAGCACCATGGAGCACGACTGGGGCGAGCATACCGCCGATCTGGTGTCTATGTGGTCACGCGTCAAGGGAAACACCATGAATGTTTCTACGATAATTATTCTGGCAGTTGCAGCGCTTGCGATTATCCTGCTGCTGATTTCCCGAATGCGTAAATCCAAATCATCAAGGAGACCTAATAAATACAGCGGTAAAAACACCCGCAGACACAGATAAATGATATATGCCCGCTTTTTACACAATTTATATTATGTAAAATAGGGTTTATAAAGGTACCCCTTTTCATGGACGAAGATTTAAATATCAACAATATGCCGCTGGCAGAACGTATGCGACCGACAACACTCGATGAGTTTGTCGGTCAGCAGCATTTGCTGGGTCCGGGTGCCGTCATCCGCAAGATGATTGAAAGCGGCAACATGTCTTCGTTCATTCTCTGGGGTCCTCCCGGCTGCGGCAAGACAACGCTGGCCAGAATCATTGCCAAGACGCTGGACCGTGAATTCTACACTCTCTCCGCCGTTACCAGTGGCGTCAAGGATGTACGTGAGGTTATCGCAAAGTCCTCCAGCGGCCGTATGTTCAATGTACACGGCGCTCCGATACTGTTTATAGACGAGATCCATCGTTTCAATAAATCGCAGCAGGACGCGCTTCTGGGCGCCGTGGAAAGCGGCGTCGTGGTGCTTATCGGCGCCACTACGGAGAATCCTTCGTTTGAGGTCATCAGCCCTCTGCTGTCGCGTTGCCGTGTATATGTATTCAAGTCACTGGAAGTCAATGATTTGGACGCGCTTTTGAAGCGTGCCCTGGCTCAGGATGAGCTGCTTAAAACGCTGAAAATCAAGGTTGTAGAAACCGAGGCCCTGTTCCGCTT
>JAEEGF010022055.1_pt1 | contig 33025 bp, 29 predicted proteins | sample 9134171 | NCBI WGS metagenome assembly JAEEGF01 (sample SAMN16246542, study PRJNA631951) | gut metagenome | biome: gut microbiome; feature: rumen; material: AP-attached | host: Bos | place: Iran: Karaj | collected 2018-10
CAAGCGGTTCATCGACAAGATCAACGCCAAGTATCCCAAGCAGGAAGACGCCATGAAGAAGCAGCAGGAGACCATGGAGCTGTATAGGAAGGCGGGCGTGAACATGATGGGAGGCTGCCTCCCCATGCTCCTGCAGATGCCCATCCTGTGGGCCATGTTCCGCTTCTTCCCGGCATCCATCCAGCTGCGTCAGGAGAATTTCCTCTGGGCCGAAGACCTTAGCGCCTATGACGATGTAATCCACTGGGGCACCAGCATCCTGGGTATGGACCACATCTCGCTCTTCGCCCTGCTGATGGCCCTTTCCATGTTCTTCTATTCCAAGATCACCATGCAGGGCCAGAATACGGGCGATGACCCCAACGCCAAGATGATGCGGGCCATGAGCCTGTACATGATGCCCATCATGATGTTCTTCATCTGTAACAACCTCTCGTCCGGCCTCAGCTATTATTACCTGCTTTCCAACCTCATCACTATGCTGGAAACCTGGATCATCCGCAAGTGGATTGTGAAGCCGGAAGAGATTGTGGCCAAGGTGAAGGCTGCAGAGAACAAGCCTGCGCCCAAGAGCAAGTGGCAGCAGCGCCTGGAAGAGGCCCAGAAGATGCAGCGCCAGATGGAGCAGCAGAAGAAAGGCCGCAGGTAATGAAGCGTTTCCTGTTCCTGCCGGCCGTCCTCCTCATCCTTGCCCTGCAACCCCTGCAGGCGCAACGAAGGGATTCCACGTATACGGCAGCGGAACAGTTCAAATGGGAAAAACTGATTGCCCCCGCCTCCCTTGTGGGAGTGGGGGCAATCTGTGCCCTTTCCCCCTGGTATATGGAGAAGGTGAACATCCCCGTCCGGGACCGGGTCCTGTCCTGGACCGGCGGAGCCGATTATCAGTTTGACAACTATCTCCAGTATGCTCCTCTGGTTTCCTATACCATCGCAGGACTGTGTGGGGCAGGGAAGCACGGAGCCTGGGAGCACCTTCTCACGGCCGCCACCACTTTTGCGCTGGTTACCGCCTGTGCACAGGGTTTCAAGTATCTGACGGATTCTCCCCGTCCCAACGGAGGGACGCGTTCTTTCCCTTCCGGACACACGGTCACTGCCTTTGCCGGAGCGGAAATAATCCGCCTGGAATATGGTACCTGGTGGGGCCTGGCGGCCTATTCGGTAGCCGGGCTAACCGCTTTCATGCGTATCTGGAACAACTGGCACTGGACCAGTGACGTAATAGCCGGTGCCGGTTTCGGCATCTTATGTGCCAATGCTGCCTATTGGCTCCTTCCGTTTGAGCGGAAACTGTTCCATCTGGATTCAAAGATGGTTACGGGCAGGAACTATCAGTTCCAGGCACTTCCTTATGCCGCAGCTACGCCCTGTGGCTCTGCAATCGGCCTTTCTCTTGCTTTGCAATGGTAACACAAGCCCTTCATACCCTTCGTGATGCGCTGCCCTCCGGTGTCCGCCTGGTAGCTGTGTCCAAATTCCATCCGGTAGAACGCCTCATGGAGGCCTACAATGCCGGACAGCGGCTCTTTGGAGAGAACCGCCCGCAGGAGCTCGCGGCCAAGGCGCCGCAGATGCCCTCCGATGTGGAGTGGCATTTCATCGGCCATCTCCAGACCAACAAGCTCAAACTGGTACTGCCCTACGTTACCATGGTGCAGTCCGTGGACTCATTTCACCTGCTTGAGGCAATAAACAATTGGTGCACAGCAAATTCCAAATGTATAGACATCCTTTTGGAACTCCATCTGGGCGCCGAGGAAACCAAGACAGGCTTTACAGAGGAAGAAATCCTGTCAATAGCAGGCGAAGCGAAGGAGGTTTATGAGGGTGTGCCTGCTCCGCTTACCGGAGTCAGGATCAGGGGATTGATGGGCATGGCCACCAATACGGACGATATGTCTGTGGTGGAGGCCGATTTTGCCCGGATTGAAGCCCTGTTCAACAAAATTAAAGCCCTGGGGATTCCGGGCTTCGATCAGTTGTCCATCGGGATGTCGGGGGACTGGCCGCTGGCCGTGAGGCACGGGGCCACCATGGTGCGGATTGGGACGGATATCTTCGGCCCTCGGGAATACTAGCCCACGGGGCCGCCTACCACGCGGAACAGCCAGTTGCGCAGCAGGCGCAGGGCGCCCCATTCTTCTACATCTTTCAGGGTGATTTCCTTGCAGTTTTCCTGTTCTTTCAGGAAGGTTTCTTTGGTGCTCCGGGCCACCTCTTCATCGTATATGATGGACGAAACCTCGTAATTGAGGAAGAAACTGAGGTTGTCCGCATTGGTGGAGCCGATGCAGGTAATGTAGTCGTCCGATATGTACAGCTTGTTGTGCAGCATGTCTTCCTGCCATTCGAAGATGCGGATGCCGCTTTTCATGTAGCCTTTATACAGGGTCTCTCCCATCCATTTCTGGAAGAAGATATCATTCTTGGCAGGAACCATCCAACGCACGTCTACACCGCGGAGGGCGGCTTCCTTTAACTTCTGCACGGTGGAAGGGGGCGGCGGAAGGTACGGGCTCTGGAAGTAGAAATAGTCCCGGGCCTGTTCTACGGCCAGTTCAAAGGCGTCCCGCAGGGGCAGGCTCTTGTCGCTGGGGGAGTCGGGGATAATCTGTATGGTTTTCCCGGAAAACTGCGGCACGGTTGCGGGGGGCGGTATCTTTCCGATGGCATCGCCCGCCGGCTTCAGGGAAACGGACGGGGTGTCCGGTGACACACGGTTCCAGTTTTCCTGAAAGACCTGGGCCAACTGGGCCACTACGGGACCGGAATAGCACGCATCCAGGTCTTTCCACTCAAAGTAATAGTAATCGGCCAGGTTCCGTCCGCCGATATAGGCGATCTCCCCGTCGATGATCATGATTTTCCGGTGGTCGCGGTGGGTGGTGGCTATGGGCGGCAGGATGTAATCGGCCACCCATACCGGGAAGCGGAAAAACTCTACCTTGGCGCCCGCGTTCTCCAGCTGCTTCAGCTTCTTAAGGTCCGAAGTCCTGTTGGCTCCCTTGTCCGCGATTATGCGGACATCCAGGCCGGCACGGGCCTTTTCCTCCAGGATGCTGTAGAGGAATGCGCCGCCGGAGTCTACCCGGAAACGGTAGATGTCTATGTAGATGGATTCCCGTGCCTGCCGCATCTGTTCCAGCATCCACTCCAGGCGGTCCGTACTTACAGGAATGATACTCACCTGGTTACCCTGGGTGGGGAGCAGGCCGGTGCTCTCTGCGACGGTAGCGGCCATTTCCCTGTAGGCAGGACGGATAATCCCGAAAGCGGGATTGTCCGCTTCCGGGATCACTCTCTTGTGCATGGGTGCCCTGTATCCGCAGCCTGCCAGCAGCATGGCGGCGGATAGCATGTATACAGCTAGCCGGGCTCCGCGCATCTAGATGGCCAGGGTGAGCATCAGGGCGCCCACCAGCCCCAGGATGGCGTAGAATTCCGGAAGGGCGGCGTAGATGAGCGTATTGGTTTGGACGTCATGTCCCTGGGAGATACCCACGATACCGTTGGCGCATACCTGGCCCTGACGGATGGCCGACAGCATGCACACCAGGCCCACACCCAGGCCTACACCGAAGAGGATGGGACCGTTGGCGGCGAAGTCAAACTTGTACACCAGGAGCCACATGAAGAAACCCACGAATCCATAGATACCCTGCGTGGCGGGCAGAGCCGACAGGATAAGGTAACTGCTGGATTTCTCCGGGGCGCGCTTGAGGGCGCCTTCGGCGGCGTTGCCGGCGATGGTGGTGCCGTAGGCGCTGCCGATTCCGGCCAGTGACAGCATCAGGCCGAGACCAAGATAACCTAAAATTTCGTTCATAATTGTATAATTTTTAAAAATTTATTTCTTCACGGGTCTGTAACTACGTCCCTTTCCGTCGTAGCCGGAATTCTTGAAGAACTCCAGGAAGTTAAGACGGAGCGGGTGTACGAATGCGCCCAGGCAGCACATGGCCAGGTTTAGGGCATGCCCAACAAGCAGGATGAGGGCAAAGAAAATCCAGCCGGGGCCCAGGGAACCGTCTCCCAGGGTCATGGAGGCAATGTCGTTGAAGGCCTTGCCCAGCATGCCGCCGGCCAGTCCCAGCGCATACAGACGCAGGTAACTGAGCACGTCTCCCAGCAGGCCGGTTACCGTGTTGTAGGTTTCCCAGAGCCCAGCGCCTATGTTCTTGAGCGGATTCCGCTTGATGTCGTTGAAAAGGAAGATGCCCAGGGCCGATACGACGCCCAGGCCGATGACCACCCATTTAAGGATGGGCTTCGGGATGAAATTCAGCATGGCGAGGGCCGCCACAACCACGCCGCCCACGATGAGCAGGGTCCAGCCCCAGGTGCTGAGTGCACCCAGGAATCCCTTGTTCCGGGTGGCGTAAACGGTCTTTACCACCATGGCCAGGCACAGGTGGACGATACCTATTGCCAGCGCCAGCACCATCTGGGCTTCAAATCCGGCGATGGTTCCGGTGATCATAATTGACTTGAGCCAGGACGGGATCCAGGAAAGGGTGGAGATGTCCACACCGAAGAAGGTGTGCATGACTATACCCACCACGAAGGTACCTGCGCCCAGGATGGTTACCAGCGGCGCCAGGTCCTTGAAACTGTCCACTTTCCTGAGCAGGATGCCTGCGACCAGGAGCATCAGTCCGTATCCGGCATCTCCCATGCACATGGCAAAGAAGAGCAGGAAGAAGATGGAGAGGTACGGGGTGGGGTCGAACTCGTTATAGTCCGGCCGGCCGTACATGTCCGTAAGGGTCTCGAACTGGCGTACGAACCAGTTGTTCTTGAGTTGGATGGGCGGATTGTCCGCTGCGGAGGCCGCCTCCTTGAAGTAGAAGACGCCGATGTTGTCCAAAACCGCTGAGACTTCTTCGTCCTTTTCAGTAGGGGCATATCCCACCAGGGTGACGATGGTATTCTCTGCGGCGGGAACGGCGCTCACAGTGGCCAGATGGCGGTCCAGCTGGGCGTAAGCGTCCCTGCAGCGGGCTTCCAGTTCCGGGATACGGTGCTGAAGGCCCAGGATTTCTCCTTCCAGAGAATGCAGGAAGCGTTCTTTCTCCTCCAGGGCGCTTTGGGCCTGGGATATGTCTCCGGAAGGGATGGGAACCTCTCCGGGGAGCGGATCTTCGCCCGCCACCACAAAGTAAACGCCGTCCTTCTCCTGGCTCACCACCGTGAGGACGTACTGCTGTTCCCATTCTTCCTTGAAGAGTTTGCTGCTCAGTTTATGGAAGTGCAGGGGAACGCCTGCGTCGGAGAGCTGCTGGACAATTTCCGGATCGAAGCTGCCCCAGACCTTCCTGGCCTGGATTTCCTTCTCCAGGTGTTTTACCTGTTCCAGGGTGTTCGAGTAGAGCATGAGGGTGCCGCCGGCAAGCCGGACAAGGTCTTCCTCCTCCCTGGTAACCACTTCCGTCCCTTCCGGGATATCCACCTTCCGGAGTCCCTGGATGAGTCCGTTCATCAGGTCCAGTTCGGCCGATATATCCTGCGAGGCCTCATCCACCGGTTTCACGCTGCGGGTGATGTCCATCAGGCCCAGTTCCTGCAACTGTTCCACCAGAGATTCCTGCTGCCCGTTAAGGAGCACGAAGGCGTATTTGGTCATGCGGGTAATCATAACTGGGAGGCCTCCTCTTCCTCTGCGTGACGTTTCTTCACAATCTTGGACGAGGCCTTGGACAGGTTCTCCTCGTCTTCCATATAGCGCTTGATCTTGCGGATGGCTTCCTGGTAGCCGGGAATCTGCACCTTTTCGTACAGGTTCACCTTCTGGGTGGTCTTCCGGCGGTTGTAGTCCAGGATGCGGGCCTTTTCCTTATATACCTCGCTCTCTATGCCCAGGCGGCTCAGTTCCTTGAGGATAGCCACTCCGTCGGCAAACCAGGCGGGCTTTACGAAGGCATTGAAGGGCAGGATCCTGTAATGGATTTCTCCCAGGGCGGGCGTCTTCACGCCGGCCACCTTCTTGGTGAAAAGGTCCACGTCCGTTATCTCTATGAGACCCGGCTGGAATTCGTTCCAGAGCGCGGAGAGATAGTCGTACTTCCTGAGGGCCTCGTCCAACTCTTCAATCAGGCGCTCGCTGTCGGCCTTGGCCTTTCGCACCTCCAGCCGCAGCGCGCTCTCCTTGTTCTGCAGGGTAGGGAGAGCCCGCTGCCGCACCTTGAGCTGCTTGCCCAGTTCCGTCAGCGATGTCTTGTTGTATTGGAATTTGATGGCCATTTAGGATTTCCAATATTTATCGATGAGTGCCTGTTTGATACCGGTCTCGGCGGGACTGAAATACTTGCCGAAAAGCTTCCAGGCCGTATCCAGCATCTCCGTGATGGAGATGTTCACGTCGATGGCCAGGAGTTCGCGGGCATAGTCCTTGGCGTAGGAGAGACAGCGGTGGTCGTAGTCGGAGAGGTCGAAGCCGTTCTCCAGTTTGGTCTTGGCGTTCTGCGCATCGGCATAGAGGCGTACGGAAGCGTTCATCACCTGGCTGTGGTCTTCGCGCGTCTTCTTGTTCTGTACCAATTGTTTAAGTCTGGACAGGGAACGGAAGGGGTCGATGATCACCTTTCCGGTGTCCGTATCGGCCTTGAGGTACAACTGGCCTTCCGTGATGTAACCGGTGTTGTCCGGGATGGCATGGGTGATGTCGCCGTCGTTGAGCGTTGTAACCGCGATGATGGTGATGGAGCCCCCCGTGGGCAACTGCACGGCTTTTTCATAGATCTTGGCCAAGTCGCTGTACAGGGAACCCGGCATGGAATCCTTGGAAGGGATCTGGTCCATGCGGTTGCTCACGATGGAGAGGGCGTCGGCATAAAGTGTCATGTCCGTGAGGAGCACCAGCACCTTCTCGTTTTTGTCCACGGCAAAGTATTCGGCCGCCGTGAGGGCCATATCCGGCACCAGGAGGCGCTCCACGGGTGGATTCTCCGTGGTGTTGATGAAGCAGATGATCTTGTCCAGGGCGCCTGCGGCCTCAAAGCGGCCGCGGAAGTACAGGTAATCGTCGTTGGACAGGCCCATGCCGCCCAGGATGATCTTGTCCACGTCGGCCCGGATGGCCACATCGGCCATTACCTGGTTGTAGGGCTGGTCCGGGTCTGCGAAGAAGGGAATTTTCTGGCCGGATACCAGGGTGTTGTTGAGGTCGATGCCGGCGATGCCAGTGGGAATGAGCTGCGAGGGCTGGCGGCGCTTGTACGGGTTCACGGAAGGGCCGCCGATCTGGCGCTCTTCCCCCTCTATCTCCGGACCTCCGTCGATGGGATGCCCGTAGGCGTCGAAGAAACGCCCGGCAAGCTGCTCCGAGACCTTGAGTGCAGGGGGTTCTCCCAGGAAGGTGACTTCCGCATCCGTAGGGATGCCTTCCGTTCCGGAGAAGATCTGCAGGGTGACCATCTCTCCCTTGATGCGCACCACCTGGGCCAGTTTTCCGCCCACAATGGCCAGCTCATCGTTGGAAATGCCCTGGGCCCGGAGGCTTACGGTTGCCTTGGTGATGCCTTCCAGCCTGGTATAGATTCTTTGGTATGCTTTTGTTGCCATAATCTAAGCAGTCATTTTCTTAACGGTTTCGTTGTAGGCCCAGAACTGCTCGCTCTCGTACACGGAGTAGTTCATCTGGCGGAGTTCGTTGATGAGGTTCTTGAAGAATTCCCGGCATTTCTCGAAATCTTCAAAGTCGTAGTCCTTCTCGCACACCTTGAGGACCAGATCCAGCATAAAGCGCTGCCGGTCCATGGGGCAGAGCGAATCCACCGGGTCGAAGCCGTCCTGCTGGAGGATGATGAAGTCCACCAGTTCGCTCTTCCAGAAACTCACGTGATAACTCATGGGAACGCCGTCGTCGCCCAGGATGTTGATCTGTTCGGCGGCTTCCTTGCCGCGGCGGATGATATTCTTGGCCGACAGCACTTTCTCCACCCAGCCTTCTTCCACGGTCTTGTTCAGGTAACCTATGATTTCCGGATATTCCAGGTATTTGGAATAGGATTCCAGCGGGCCCACGGCAGGGTATCGCTTTTGGTCTGCCCGGCCCTGTTCCAGGGCATAGAAGCAGCGGGCGGCCTTCTTGGTAGATTCCGTGACGGGTTCCTTGAGGTTACCGCCGGCGGGGGATACCGTGCCGATGAAGGTGACGGCGCCCCTTTCCCCGTTGTTCAGGATAACCATGCCCGCACGGGAGTAGAAGTTGGAGATGATGGCCGACAGGTCCACCGGGAAGGCATCGGCACCCGGCAGTTCCTCCATGCGGTTACTCATCTCACGGAGGGCCTGGGCCCAGCGGGAGGTGGAATCGGCCAGCAGGAGGCACTTGAGGCCCATGGCGCGGTAATACTCGCAGATGGTCATGGCCGTGTATACGGACGCCTCACGGGCGGCTACGGGCATGTTGGAGGTATTGCAGATGATGGTGGTACGCTCCATCAGGTGACGTCCGGTGTGCGGGTCTATGAGCTCCGGGAATTCCGTGAAGATTTCCACCACCTCGTTGGCACGTTCACCGCAGGCAGCCATCACAATAACATCGGCGTCTCCCTGCTTGGCTATGGCGTGCTGGAGCACGGTCTTTCCGCAGCCGAAGGGGCCCGGGATAAAGCCGGTGCCGCCTTCCGCGATGGGATTCATGGTGTCTATTACGCGGACGCCGGTTTCCATGATGCGGTCCGGACGCGGCTTTTCCCTGTAGCCCTTGATGGCCATCTTCACAGGCCATTTCTGCACCATGGTCACGGGGACCTCCGCACCGGAAGCGTCCGTGAGGACGGCAATGACGGTGTCCACGTTGTAGGACCCGGCTTCCTTCACGGATTTTACGGTATAGGAACCCTGGAAGGAGAAGGGAACCATGATCTTATGGGGCAGCCAGCCTTCCTTCACCTCTCCCAGCCAGTCGGCGGCCACTACGGTATCCCCGGCTTGGGCGATGGGGGTAAAGTCCCACTTCTTTTCCCGGTTGATGGGTTCCGTGTATTCTCCCCGCTTGAGGAAGACGTCCGTCATGGTGGTAAGGTCGTTCTGCAGGCCGTCGTACACGCTGGAGAGTAGGCCGGGGCCCAGGGTGGCTTCCAGCATCCGGCCTTCGAACTCTACGGTGTTGCCGCCTTTGAGGCCGCGGGTGCTTTCGAACACCTGGACCGATGCGTTCCTGCCATTCACTTTGATGACCTCCGCCATCATCTTCACGCCGTGCGATTCGATGTAGCAGATCTCATTCTCCGAAACCGGCCCGTCTACCTCTACGGTAACAAGGTTGGAAACGATACCGGTTACTATCCCTTTTGTCTTCATATTGGTTATTGTTCTTTGTAATCTACTCCTTTAAAGGTACCCCGGACCTCATCCACCAGCTTGCGGAACAGTTCCCGGCCCGTTTCCTCTTCCAGGGCCAGCCAGCGGTCCACGATGTGCAGTTTGGCCACGTACGAGAGCACGGCCGTGAGGTCGAAGCTGTGAAACAGCGCCAGGTTGTCGGCCTTCTCCCACACAATATCGTCCAGCCCCTTCTCCCGCTCCAGGAGGTCCCCTCCTGCCAGTACGGCTTCCACTTTGGCGGCTTCTTCGAATTCACCTCCGCGGAAGCGGTAGCCGTCGATATCCAGCCCCTGGTCTTCTTCCGAGCCCATTCCGCTTAGCACGTCCAATTCCTGCTCCCGGCCCAGTTCCCGGTTAAGGTAGCGGACCTTGGCGTTGCGGAGGTTAAGGTCGAAGCGGAAATATTCCCGGAGGAAAGGCTCCTTCCGGCCAAGCGCGGCGGCATAGAAATTGGCGTCCAATTTCTTCTCGTCGAAACCGTCCAGCAGGAACTGAAGGGCCTCCAGGTCTTTCTCTCCCAGGTCTCTCCGGATTTCCGCGAGCACATCGGCAAAGCCTTGGCCCTGGGCATACTTATAGTCTGCCGTAAGGTAGGGGAGGCTGGAGATTATGTACTCGTAATTGCCCATGGCCTAGCCGAAGAGGATTTTCTTGGTGGCGGGACGCAGGTATTCGCCCACCAGTTCCCGGAAGTTCTCTTCCGTGAAGCTGATGAAGTAACTGCCGTCCTTGGGGCCGATCCGGAAGCCGCCGCCGAATTTTTTGGAGAAAGTGGCTTCCACGCCCTTGCCGATGGCCTTGGCCAGTTCGCTCTTCACGAAGGGCTCCAGTCCTTTCTTGAGGTTTTCCGGCAGCACCAGGGCCAGGTCCTGCGACTCCTCTGCGGTGAAACGCTGGGCCACGGCGGTGATGATGCCTTTGACGAATTCCTCCGACGAGAGGGCATCCTTGACGGGTTTGTCCACGGCTTCCGCCACAATGAGCTTCTCAAGGTTCTCGCGGGTGGCCTGGAGGGTTTGGGTGGCGGCCATCTTTACGTCGCCTTCCATCTTTATCTTATAGTCCTCTGCGTCCTTGCGGGCCTTTTCCAGAATGGCTTCCGCCTCCTGCTGCGCTTTCTTCACGATACCGGCCGATTCTTCACGCGCCTTGGCAAGCAGGGCTTCGCCTTCTTCCTTTCCTTTTGACAAGCCCTCGTTGTAGAGTTTCTGGGTAAGTTCCTGGAGTTTGTCCATATTGAAACGTTATTAATTAGGTCTATCTACAAATATAGTTATTTTTCTTAAAACATATATGTACTGTGCATTCCAATTGTAAATGCACTCAGCTGCTGATCCAGCGCCTTGCCCAGGTCTATACCCAGGGTCATATTGGTGTTGATGTGGATGGAACCGCCCACCCCGCCGCTGAGCATTATGGGCAGCGGGCGGTCCTGGTACAGTCCCGGCAGGGCTTTCTGCTCTTCCAGCCGATAACTGCGGGTAATGGCGGCCAGATCCATAAACGGGGTGAGCACCAGGTCTACATGCTGCTTGAAAACGTAGAAGCTGAACAGGGTGGCGCGAAGCTCTATGTTGGCCCAGGCAAGGCCGGGGGCAAGGATCCTGTCGTATTTGTAGCCCCGGAGGGTATATCGGCTTCCCAGGCCTTCGTACTCTTCGTACTGGTACAGGAGAGTGGAGATTTCCGGCAGGTTATAGAATGGCATCTCTCCCAGGAACTGGTGCTGGAGGCCGATGTGATAGGCAAAGGTGAGCCGCTTGTAGATGATGGGGACAAAGTGCCGGAAATGGGCTACCACCTGGGCGTAATGGTATTTTTTGTGGGAAAGGTCCAGGTTCCCGTTCAGGTACAGCTCTCCGTAAAAGCCTTTGCCGGGGAAGAGTTCCACGTCCCTTGTGTCATAGGTGATTCCGGCTTTCAGCTCCAGCGAGGTGCCGCCGTGGGCTTCGTCGGGGCGGATGAGCCCGGCCTCCTGGTAGGCCAGCCAGAGGCTGTTGCCGGAGTCGTAATTGGCCAGGTTGTAGTCCTGGAGGCGGATATGGCGGAGCACCAGGCCGCCCATCCAGTTCAGTTGGCCCTTGCCTTCCCGCTGTACCACAGCCACCGCACGGAACAGCTTTTTATGGTTGTTGTAGTAGGCGGTCCGGGTTTCCCGGTTGGCGTCCAGGGCCGGGTCGAAGGGCGAAGCAATGCCGTTGAATCCGTAGAAAGTGTTGGCCCGGGCATCCCGGAAGGTGAGGGAAGCGGTGATGCGAGCACCCGGAATGAGCGAATGGGAGTCGAACATCCCGTGGACGTACCAGGCCCCTTTGGTGGCCCAGGCGGCCGACGCGGCGATATGATGGTGGAAGTTGGGATAGACGGTTCCGTCCCCGTAATAGAAAAAGTCGCAGAAGGCGCCCAGGTTCACTCCCAGGTCTGAATTGAAGCTGAAATCCGGCATGGGCGTGAACACCCAGCCCTTCTTGGGGGAAGGGCTCTCCTGGCCGGAGAGGGGGAGGGCAGCCAGCAGGACCGCTAGGGAAACCAGCACACGTTTCATATCTACAAATATAAGAATAAATATTGGGACTTTTGGAGTATTTAAAAAGTTAAAGAAGATTTGCAAATTTCCTTAAAAGTTATAACTTTGTAGTCAAGAAACGGTTGTTTTTGCAACCAAATCCACAAACACTGAACTAATATGGCAGATAAGAACCTTCTTTTGGGAGATGAAGCCCTGGCCCTGGGGGCCCTGCACGCCGGCCTGTCGGGCGTTTATGCGTATCCCGGCACTCCCTCCACCGAAATCACGGAATACATCCAGCTGCACCCCCTGGCCCGGGAGCGCAACGTGCACAGGGACTGGTCCTGTAACGAGAAAACGGCCATGGAAGGCGCCTTGGGCATGTCCTATGCCGGCAAGCGCGCCCTGGTGTGCTTCAAGCACGTGGGCCTCAACGTATGCGCGGACCCCTTCATGGGATCGGCCATGACCGGCGCCAACGGCGGCCTGGTAATCGCCTCCTGCGACGACCCTTCCATGCACAGTTCCCAGAACGAGCAGGACTCCCGCTTCTACGGCGCCTTTGCCATGATGCCGGTATTCGAGCCCTCCAGCCAGCAGGAAACCTACGAGATGGCCCGCGAAGCCTTCGATTATTCGGAGAAGCGCGGCATTCCGGTGCTCATGCGCCTCACCACCCGCATGTCCCATTCCCGCGCCGTGGTGGAAAGCGGGGCCGATATAAGGGAGCAGAACCAGCTGCACTATCCCGCCAATCCCCGCCAGTGGGTCACCCTGCCGGTGAACGCCCGCGTGCGGAACCGCCAGTTAATCAAGGACTACCAGACTTTTGAGGCCGATGCGGCCGTGTCCCGCTTCAATTTCCTGAAGGAGGGACCGGACAAGAGCATGGGCATCATAGCCTGCGGCATCGCCTATAATTATTTAATGGAGAACTTCCCGGACGGATGCCCGTATCCGGTGCTCAAGGTCTCCCAGTATCCCTTCCCGCGGGAGCTGGCCGTCAAACTCTCCGGCATGGTGAAGACCTTACTGGTCCTGGAAGAAGGCCAGCCGCTGGTGGAGGACCGCCTGAAGGGTGTCTTCCCCACGGGAATCACCGTACACGGCCGACTGGACAACTCGGTGCCGCGCGACGGCGAACTCACTCCGGATGCGGTCCGTGCCGTCCTGGGACTGCCCGCCCTGCCGGAATACCCTGCCTCGCAGGTGGTGGCACCCCGTCCGCCGGCCCTCTGCCAGGGCTGCGGCCACAGGGACTTCTTCACGGCCCTCAACAACGTCCTCAAGGACTACGAAGGCGCCCGCGTATTCGGCGATATCGGCTGTTACACCCTGGGCTGGATGCCGCCGTTCCGCTCCCTCCACACCTGCGTAGAAATGGGCGCATCGGTAACCATGGCCCTGGGATCGGCCTATAGCGGAACCTATCCCGCCGTGGCGGTGATAGGGGACTCCACCTTCACCCACAGCGGCATGACGGGCCTGCTGGACGCCGTCAACGGCAAGGCCGATGTAACCGTGTGCATCTCCGACAACCTCACCACCGGCATGACGGGCGGCCAGGATTCGGCCGGAACCGGACGGCTGGAGGCCATCTGTGAGGGCCTGGGCGTGGAGCCGGAGCATATCCGCACCATTGTCCCGCTGCCCAAGAATTATCCGGACATGGAGAAAGTGATCCGGGAAGAAATTGAATATCACGGCGTTTCCGTGATCATCAGCCGCCGCGAATGCATCCAAACCCTTAAACGTCACGCAAAGAAATGAAAAACGATATCATCCTCGCCGGTGTGGGAGGACAAGGCATCCTCTCCATCGCAACGGTAATCGGCTCGGCCGCCCTGGAACAGGGACTTTATCTCAAGCAGGCCGAAGTCCACGGCATGAGCCAGCGGGGCGGCGACGTCCAGTCCAACCTCCGCCTGGGCACGGAACCCATTCACAGTGACCTTATTCCCAAGGGCGGGGCCGACCTTATCGTCTCTCTGGAACCCATGGAGGCGCTCCGCTACTTGCCTTATCTCTCCAAGGACGGTTGGGTAATCACCAACACCACGCCGCTGGTGAACATCCCGGACTATCCTCAGATGGATGCCGTGATGGCGGAGCTTAACTCTCTCCCTCGCGTGGTGGCCCTGGATGTGGATGCCATCGCCAAGGATCTGGGATCCCCGCGCGGGGCCAATATGGTGCTCCTGGGAGCCATGGCTTCCGTGCTGCACATCCTGGATGCGGAGAAGCTCCGGGAGGGTATCCGCCGCATCTTCTCCCGCAAGGGGGATGCCGTGGTGGAGTCCAATATCAAGGCCTTTGACGCAGGCCTGGCTTTTTCCCAAAACCGCAAATAAGATGGAACTTCCTATTTCCAAAGAAACACTTTACCGGCAGTTCCGGGAAATGGGCATCGACGACATTTCCCGGACCACCATCCGGCAGTGCTCCATGGTGGGATCGGCCCTGGAGGAGGTCTCCGGGGAACGTTTTTCCCATCTGGAGTTCGGCGTGCCGGGTATTCCGGCCTGCCCCATCGGCATCGAAGCCCAGAAAAAGGCCCTGGATGCGGGCATCCCCTCCATCTATCCTTCCGTGCAGGGCATTCCGGAACTCAAGAAGAACGCCTCCCGTTTCATCAAGGCCTTCATAGACATTGACGTAGACCCCAAGGGCATCGTGCCCACCGTGGGCTCCATGCAGGGGAGTATGACCAGCATCCTGGAATGCTCCCAGCTGCAGCCGGGGAAGGACACCATCCTGTACATCTGCCCCGGATTCTCCGCCCATGGCCGCCAGCCGGACCTGCTGGGTATCAAGAACCTCATGTTTGATATCTATGAGTACCGGGCCGAAAAGCTCCGGGACAAGCTGGAGTCCTATTTCTCCCAGGGAAACATTGCCGCCATCCTGTATTCCAACCCCAACAATCCGGCCTGGATCTGCCTTACGGAAGAGGAACTGCAGATTATCGGCGAGCTGGCCAACAAGTACGATGTGATTGTGCTGGAAGACATGGCATACCTGTGCATGGACTTCCGCAAGGACATGTCGGTTCCCTTCGAGCCGCCCTTCCAGAGCACCGTGGCCCGCTATACGGACAATTACGTGATCCTCCTTTCCGGATCCAAGATCTTCAGCTATGCGGGCGAGCGCATCGCCGTGGTGTGCATCTCCGACAAGCTTTACCGCCGGGAGTATCCGGCCCTCAAGGAAAGGTGGAACATTGCCACTTTCGGAGACAACTTCATTCTTAACTACCTGTATGTGAACACCTCCGGCGCCTCCCATTCGGCCCAATACGCCCTCTCGGCCATGTTCGAGGCCTCCGTGGACGGCCGCTACAACTTTGTGAAGGAGCTCCGGAACTACGGCCTCCGGGCGCACAAATCCCGCAAGATCTTCGACGCCAACGGCTTCCACCTGGTCTATGACAAGGATATGGAGCAGACCATCAGCGACGGCTTCTTCTACACGGTGAGCTACAAGGACCTCAACAACAGGGACCTCTTGGAAGCGCTCCTTCGCTGCGGTATCATCGCCATCCCGCTCAATACTACCGGAAGCGGCCAGAGCGGCATCCGTGTGTGCGTGTCGCGCCTGCTCTCCGACGAGGATTTCGCCCTTCTGGACCAGCACCTTAAACTGTTCGTAAAACTGGTAAATTCGTAGTGTATGAAATATGTAAGTGCCGATGAAGCTGTTAAGTTAGTGCGCAGCGGGGACACCGTCTGCTGCCAGGGCGGTGCCTCCGTGCCTGTCCTGTTGCAGGAAGCACTGGCCCGTCGCCACGCAGAGCTCCGTAACGTGACCATCACCTCCGGATTCAACGTGCACAAGGACCCCGCGCCCTTCTGCAAGCCGGAATACAAGGACAGCTTCCTTGTGAACAGCATCTTTATCAGTGCCGACCAGCGGGCGCACGTGGCCGCTGGCTACGGCTCCATGACCCCGGCTTTCCTGGGGGAGGTGCCCGGCCTGTTCCGTCGCGGGGAATTCCCTGTGGATGTGGCGTTTATCACCTGCTCCCTGCCGGATGAGAACGGTTACTGCAGCTTTGGCATATCGGCCGATATAGCCGTGTCCGCCGCAGAGGTGGCACGAGACGTGATCGCCCTGGTGAGCCCCAACATCCCGTACCTGTACGGGGACTGCCTCATCCATGAGAGCAAGATATCGGCGGCGGTGCTCTGCGACGTGGCGCCTTTTGCCATGACCTTCGGCGAACCCACGCCCATCGAGGCCGCAATCGGCGCCAACGTGGCTTCGCAGATTCCGGACGGCGCCTGCCTGCAGATTGGCGTCGGGGGCATCCCCAATGCCGTTTTGAACGGTATCAAGCACCACCAGCACCTGGGCCTGCACACGGAGGCCATGACAGACGGCGTAATCCGCCTCATGAAGGAAGGCGTCATAGACAACAGCCTCAAGAAGGTGAAGCCCGGCATAAGCGTCGCGGCCCTTGCCATCGGCTCCAAGGAAATGTACGGGTATATAGACCACAACAAAACCATGGAATTCTTCGATGTGGCCTATACCAACGATCCTTTCCTCATTGCCCAGAATCCCCGTGCCTGTGCCATCAATTCGGCCATAGAGGTGGACCTCACCGGCCAGATCTGTGCCGATTCCATCGGCGACACCATCTTCTCCAGCGTGGGCGGCCAGCACGACTTCATGTACGGCTGCTCCCTCTCCGAAGGCGGACGCACCTTCATTGCCCTGCCGTCCCGTACGGCCAAGGGCAAGGCCAAGATCGTGGCGCACCTGGCCCCCGGGGCCGGCGTGGTGACCACCCGCTTCCAAACCCAGTATGTAGCCACCGAGTACGGCATAGTGTATTTACGCGGAAAGAGCCTGGCCGAAAGGGCCAAGCTCCTCATTTCCATCGCCCATCCCGAAGACCGGGAGGAATTGGAGAAAGCCGCGTGCGAACGCTTCGGCTACAGCTTTTTAAGGATAAAAAGCTGAGCCCCTTTTTCTCACGTTACCCCTCCCAATTCCCGTTTTCCCTCCCTCGGGGAGGGAAAAGGCTGTCGGACAAGTCCTCCAAAGTTTATCCAAGGAATCCCAGCAGGATACCTGCCGCCACCGCGGAACCTATGACGCCGGCCACATTGGGGGCCATGGCGTGGGTTAGCAGGTGGTTGGACGGATCGGCTTCCAGGCCCACGCCCTCGGATACGCGGGCGGCGTCCGGAACGGCCGATACGCCGGCGTTGCCGATGAGCGGATTGATCTTCTTGCCCTCCGGCAGGAAGAGGTTCATGAATTTCACGAAGCAGACGCCGAAGGTGGTGGCTATCACGAAGGAAGCCAGGCCCAGTCCGAAGATGAGCACGCTGCGGCCGGTGAGGAAGACGTCGGCCTGGGTGGAAGCGCCCACGGTGAGGCCGATAAGGGTGGTGACCACATCGATGAGCGGCCCCCCTGCAGTGGCGGCCAGGCGCTTGGTTACGCCGCTCTCCTTCAGGAGGTTACCGAAGAACAGCATGCCCAGCAGCGGCAGGCCGGAAGGCACGATGAAAGCCGTGCAGATGAAACCCACGATGGGGAAGATGATCTTCTCCCGCTGGCTCACCACGCGGGGCTTGTTCATGCGGATGAGGCGTTCCTTCTTGGTGGTAAGGAGCAGCATGATGGGCTTCTGGATCACCGGTACCAGCGCCATGTAGGAATAGGCCGATACCGCGATGGCGCCCATCAGTTCCGGCGCCAGCTTGGAGCTGAGGAAAATGGCCGTGGGGCCGTCCGCACCGCCGATGATACCGATGGCACCGGCTTCATTGGGCAGGAAACCTACCGCGAGGGCCAGCAGGTACGCGCCGAAGATACCCAGCTGTGCCGCGGCCCCGATGAGGATGAGCCGCGGCTGGGAGATCAGCGCGCTGAAGTCTGTCATGGCACCTATCCCCAGGAAAATCAGCGGTGGATACCAGCCGTTTCGTACCCCGTGGTACAAGATATTGAGAACGGAGTTCTCCTCGTAAATGCCTATCTTCAGGCCCATTCCGGTGGCAGGGTCAAAGAACAGCGGGATGTTGCCGATGATCATGCCGAAGCCGATGGGCACCAGCAGCAGCGGCTCCCACTTCTTCACTATGCCAAGCGTAATGAAGATGAGGCCGATGCAAATCATGGCCAGATGCTGCCAGGTGCAGTTGGCAAATCCCGTGAACTGCCAGAACTGCCGCAGGCTGTCTAATACGGTTTCCATTAGCCGATAGTTACGATGTCTGCGCCTTCCAGTACGGAATCACCCTTGCGGGCGTGGATGGCCGTCACGGTACCGTCGGCCTCCGAGAGAATGTCGTTTTCCATTTTCATGGCCTCGATCACGGCCAGCTTCTGTCCGCGCTTGACGGCCTGCCCCTCCTTCACGTCGATGGAGATAATGATCCCGGGAAGGGGAGACTTGATGGTGAGCCCAGCGCCGGCCTTCGGAGCGGAGGCTGCGGGCACTTCTGCCGTAGCATCGGCCTTATTATTCGCGGAGGCAGAAGTGGCCCCAGCCGCAGCGACCGGCGCTGCCACAGGGGCGTTCTCCAATTCTACCTGATAATCGGCCCCGTTCACGTTTACGGAAAGCATCCTGCCCTCGGCCTCGCCGATGGTCACAGCGTAATCCTTGCCGTTGATCTTGAATTTGTACTCTTTCATATAGCAGTATGTTATTATCTGGGTAATTTTCTGAAATTCAGTTGTTTATCGTTCCATGCCGATTCCTTGCGCACTATGGTCACAATGCCGGGCTCCACATCGTGGACCGCATCGTTCAGGTACAGGTGGACGGCTGTTGCAATGGCCGCATACTCCTCCCCGGAGCACTCCATGTCCAGCGCCAGGGCGATGGCTGCGGCCACTTCTGCGTCCGGCGTGCCCTTGGCGGCCTTCCTGGGCCTTGGAGCCCGTTTGAACTTACCGGAGAAGAGGCCACCGGAGAAACTGTAGATGAAATACAGCACGATGAGCGCAGTGAACACCACGCTCACGCTGATGAGGGTGAGCGTCCAGCCGTGCGGGTCCGTTTCCAACATGCGGTCCCCGCCCGCCGTTAGAAGGAGATTATAAAGGAAGGTTGTCATGTTTCTTGGCGGGGATTTCCTGGCGTTTGCCAGCTAATTGTTCCAGGGCGCGGATTACGCGGAAGCGGGTGTTGCGCGGCTCAATCACATCGTCTATGTAGCCCTTCTGGGCAGCCTGGTAAGGATTGGAGAAGAGATCCTCGTATTCCTTCTTCTTCTCGTCGAAAATGGCCTGGGCGTTCTCCGGATCGGCCTTTATATCCTTGGCATAGAGCACATTAACGGCTCCGTCGGCCCCCATCACCGCAATCTGGGCGCTGGGCCAGGCGTAGTTGATGTCTCCGCGAAGCTGCTTGCAGCTCATCACGATATGGGCGCCGCCGTAGCCCTTGCGGAGGGTTACCGTAACCTTGGGAACCGTAGCCTCGCCGTACGCGTACAGGAGCTTGGCACCGTTGGTGATGATGGCGCCGTATTCCTGCTGCGTGCCGGGAAGGAAGCCCGGAACGTCCACCAGCGTGACCAGCGGGATGTTGAAGGCGTCGCAGAAACGCACAAAACGGGCGGCCTTGCGGCTGGCGTTGATGTCCAGCACCCCCGCCAGGACGGCAGGCTGGTTGGCCACCACGCCCACGCTCCGGCCGTTCATGTGCGCGAAGCCCACTATGATATTCTTGGCAAAGTCCTTGTGCACCTCAAAGAAAGCGCCGTCGTCCACAATGCTCCCGATTACGGCGTACATGTCGTAGGCCTTGTTGGGATTGTCCGGGACAATGCCGTTGAGAGCGTCGTCTACGCGGCTCACCGGATCGGCCGTTTCCTTGAAGGGCGCGGTTTCCATGTTGTTCTGCGGCAGATAGCTGAGCAGTTCCTTGATGGTGGCGATGGCCGCTTCCTCGCTGTCGGCCGCAAAATGGGCTACGCCGCTCTTGGTGGCGTGCACGGTGGCACCGCCCAGCTCCTCCTGGCTCACTTCCTCTCCGGTGACGCTCTTGACTACGGCCGGGCCCGTGAGGAACATGTAGGAGGTGTTTTTGACCATGAGGGTGAAGTCCGTGAGGGCGGGGGAATACACCGCACCGCCGGCGCAGGGACCCATGATTACGCTTATCTGGGGAACCACGCCGCTGGCCAGGATGTTGCGCTCGAAGATTTCCCCGAAGCCGGCCAGGGCATCGATGCCTTCCTGGATGCGGGCTCCGCCGGAATCGTTAAGGCCGATGAAGGGCGCCCCGCTGCGTACGGCCAGGTCCATGACCTTGCAGATCTTCTCGCTCATGGTCTTGGACAGGGAGCCGCCGCTTACGGTGAAATCCTGGGCGAACACATATACCAGGCGGCCGCCGATGGTACCGCAGCCGGTTACAACGCCGTCCCCGTCCGGATGGCTCTTGTCCATGTCGAAGTTGGTGCAGCGGTGCTGGACGAACATGTCGTATTCCTCGAAACTGCCCGGATCCAGCAGCAGCCCCAGACGCTCGCGCGCGGTGAGCTTGCCCTTGGCATGCTGGGCTTCAATGCGCTTCTCACCGCCTCCCAGGCGGGCTTTCTGGCGCCTTTCCACCAGTTTCTGAATGTTTTCAGATTGAATACTCATATGGCTTATTTAAACATTTTGTCTACATCTTTCACCGCATCCGGCAGGGCGAATACGGCCACCCGGTCGTACGCCTCGATGCGGGTATGGCCCACGGCGATGAAACTGTCTCCTCCCCGGATGATGCCGCCGATGATGGCGTCGCGGGGAAAGTCTATATCCTTGAGGGGGGCCTTGGTAATCTTGGAGTCCGGCGCCGCGGTGTATTCCAGCACCTCCGCATCCGTACCGCTCATGTAGCGCACGGAACGGACCTTGTCACTGAGGGTGAACTTGAAGATGCGGCTGGCGGTGATGAGCTTCTTGTTGATGGTGGAGTCCACGCCCATCTCTTCCGCCAGGCGGATGTATTCCAGATTCTCCACCTGGGCTATCACGCGCGGGACGCCCATCTTCTTGGCAACCACGCAGGCCAGGATGTTGACCTCGTCGTTGCCGGTGCAGGAAAGCACGGCCTGGAAACTCTTGATGTCCTCTTCCAGCAGGAAGTCCGAATTCCGGACATCGCCGCAGGCTACGCTCACCAGGTCCGGCAGGTCTTCCGACAGCTGGCGGCAGCGGGCAGGGTCTATGTCTATGATCTTGATGTCTTCCAGCTTCTGGGCGGCCAGGCGTCCGGCCACCATCTCGCCAATCTCGCTGCCTCCCAGGATGAGCACGCGGTGCACCTCTATCTTGTCCTTGCCCAGGTACTTCATGAGGGCGGGGACGCCTTCCCGGCGGGCAATCACATAGAGGTAGTCCATGTATTTGAAGGGCGTGTCGTAGCGGGGGATGATGGTTACCCCGCCGCGGGAGATGGCCACAATGCGGAAATCGGCCTCCGGTTCGGCCGTCTTTACGGTTTTGGCGAATTCCGCCACGGACATTTCCAGCAGGGGGGAGTCGTCATCCAGCTTGAACACCGCCAGCTGCAGCTTGCCGCGGGCGAAGTCCATGGATTCCGTGGAGGCGCTGTGCTGGAGCATTTCCACAATTTCGTCGCTGGCGCTCTTTTCCGGGAAGAAGAGCATGTCTATGCCCAAATCCTTGAACAGGAGTTTGTTCTCCGGGGAAAGGTAGCTTTCGTCATCAATACGGGCCAGAACCCGCTTGGCGCCTATCTTCTTGGCCAGCAGGGCGCTCACTATGTTCACGCTTTGCGACTGGAAGGGATTGACGGCAATGAAGAGGTCCGCCTTGGCGCAGCCGGCCTCGCGCAGCAGGGCAATGTTGGAAAGAGGGCCCTGGACCGTGGATACATCGGCCGATGAGGTGAGTTTGCGGATACGCTCCCCATCCTCGTCTATGACGGTGATTTCATTGGAAGCGTGGCTGAGCATCTTGGCAAGATGCGAGCCAACCTGTCCGGCGCCTTCTATTACTATTTTCATAATTACCTGTTTCCGCTATTCTGCAAATATAATAATTATTTTCCAAATAGTCCTTTAGGGACTATCCAACCGTCGTACAGGCCTTCCGGTTTTGCAGGATGGGGCGGAATGGCGGCGGGTTTGCGCAGTTTACGGTATTCCCGGTGGGCTTCCAGCACGGCCTTATAGAAACTCCGCTTGCCCTGCAGCAGGAACATCAGGGCCGAGCAGCCGTCCAGGCATTTCCGCACGAAGATGCGCCGGCGTGCCTTTCCGTAGCTTCCCAGCGTGGCCGGGAGGTTGTTCTCCAGGAGGAGGAGGTTGTTGCGGAAATTAAGGCGGAGCTTGAAGGGGGACTCGTTGGGAAGCGTGCCTCCGCCAATGTGGTATACATAGGATTCCGGCACCAGGGTCACTTTCCAGCCCTGAAGCTGCATCCGCCAGCAGAGGTCGATCTCCTCCATGTGGGCAAAGAAACGCTCGTCCAGTCCGCCCAGTTCTCTCCAGAGGGAGGCGCGGACCATGAGGCAGGCGCCGCTGCACCAGAGAACATTGGCCGGGGTATCGTACTGGCCGTGGTCCTTTTCCACCTTCTGCATCACGCGGCCCCGGCAGAAGGGATAGCCGTAACGGTCCAGCAGGCCGCCCGCCGCTCCGGCATATTCAAAAGTGTCCCGCTCCCGGTAGGAGAGGAGCTTGGGGCCGCAGGCGCCGCACTCCGGATGGCTTTCCATCCATTGGACAAGCGGCTGTAACCAGCCCCGGGGCACTTCTATATCGGAATTGATAAGGACAAAGCAATCCGCATCCACCTGGGCCAAAGCGCGGTTGTAGCCGCCTGTATAGCCGAAATTCTCTTCCAGGCGGATAAGGGGCACCTGGGGGAATGCTTCCTGCATCAGCTCCACGGAACCGTCGGTGGAGGCATTATCGGCCACCACCACTTCCGCGTCCAGGCCTTCGCAGGAGGCGATGAGGCCCGGCAGGAACCGCCTCAGGTATTCCCGGGTGTTGTAATTCAATATGACAACGGCCGTTTTCATTTTTTCAAAAATAAAAAAACATACTCAGGCGCTGAAATCTACGTTGGTGAAGGCCAGGGTGGGGATGAGTTTGGAAAGGCAGGGGCGGGCGTCTTCGGCCGCGGCCAGCAGATTCCCCCACAGGGAGAGGAAATTGCCGGTAATGAGCATCTCCCGTACGGGATGGACAATCTTTCCCTCTTTCACCAGGAAACCCTCTATGCCATAGGAGAAGTTCCCCGTGGCCGAATTGGAATTGCCGCCGTTGAAACCGGTGACAAGGATGCCGTCGCCGGCTTTCCGGAGCACGTCCTCCCGGGTTTTGCAGCCGCCCACCGGCAGCACTTTTACGCGGGTGGCGTCTTCCACCGTGGGCTCCATGCCCATTTTGTTGGAAATGTAAGTATTTAGAAAATAGGTATTTACAACACCTTTATCTATAATGGCCCGCTCCCGGGTGGCTACGCCCTCGCTGTCGAAAAGCCGGCAGCCTGTATCTCCCTGGGTGAGGGGCAGGTCCATGACCGTGAGACACTCCGGGAAGAGCTTTTTGCCCAGCGAGTCCGTAAGGAAGGAGTTCTTCTGCTGCAGGCTGCTTCCGCCCAGGGCGTTGAGTACCGGCGTAAGGAGCTTGGAGGCGCATTCGCTGTCCACTATAAGGGTGTATTTCCCGCCGGGAATCTCTTTGGGGCCGATCTGGGCCGCGGCCCGCAGGCAGGCCTTTTCCGCGCAGCCCTTCCATTGCAGGGCCTGCAGTTTGGGGGAAGCATCCCACCAGTAGCTGGAGAAGCGGTTGCCTTCCGCATCTTCTACGGTGGATTCGTAGCCAATCTCGAAGGAGGTCTCCGAATGCCTTGCCTCCAGCCCCTGGCTGTCCAGGGTGAGGCTGTCGAACACGCTGTCTGAATACTCTCCTTCTTCCGAGATCAGTTTCCAGGAGGTTTCTTCCCTCGCTTTCGCCTGCCCGAAATAACAGGATTCAAGGGCCAGGGAGCGGCGCTCTTCGGAAGTGAGGCTTTCGTAGGCAGGGTCGTACAGGCCCAGTTCCATTCCGGTGCGGGCGTTTTTCACCAGGCGCTCCGGGGCGGGGAGCTGGCGGCAGGCATCGGCCTCCAGCATGCGCACGGTGTCTATGGATTCCCGGATGAAGGCTTCCAATTCATTCTGTTCCAGGCGGTTGCTGGAGAAGGTACCAAAGCGTCCGTCCACAAAGAGCTGCAGCTGCAGGCTGCGGTCCAGGGCCAGCGCCACCTTGTCCACCTCGCCGTTCAGCACTCCCGTGAGATTCATCAGGCTCTTGGTGAGGGTGATGCGGGCCTTATGGGCCCCCGCCTCCAGCGCAAAGGCCAGGCAGTGGCGGGAGAGAGCCATTTCTTCTTGCGTCAACAAGGCTTTTTCCATCTTATTCGCCTCCAACGGTTAAACTTCCAATCAATACGGTGGGGATGCCGCAACTCACGGGGACGGACTGTTCCTTGCCGCAGGTCCAGGCACCCGGGTCTATGATAAGGTCGTCGGCCACGCCCCGGATATCGGCCAGGGCTGCTGGGCCGTTGCCGATGATGTTGATATCCTTCACCGGTGCGCCAAGGCGGCCGTTCTCAATGAGGAAGCCGGACTTTACGTAGAAGGTGAAGTCTCCTTCTCCAATCTGCACCTGTCCGTTGGAGAATTCGTCCACGAAAATGCCTTTCTGCACCTCTGCAATGAGGTCATCGGCCTTGGCTGTACCGCTTTCCATGTAGGTTGCCCGCATGCGCGGGAGGGGGGCGTAGCGGAAGCTTTCCCGCCGGCCGTTCCCCGTGGGCCGGACGCCGTAATGGGCGGCCGATATGCGGTCGTGCAGATACGAGGTGAGGACCCCGTCTTCCACCATATAGGTCTTCTGGCCCGGGACGCCCTCGTCGTCGTAATTGAGGGTGCCGCGGTTGCCGGGGAGGGTTCCGTCGTCCAGGATGCTGATGCCTTTGGCGCAGATCCGGCAGCCCATCTTGTCGGAGAAGATGGAGGTGCCTTTGCGGTTGAAATCGGCCTCGAAAGCGTGGCCCATGGCTTCGTGCAGGAGGATGCCGGAAGCGCCGGCGCCCATCACAACGGGCATCTGACCGCCTTTGGGCCTGCGGGCGGCAAAACGCTCGTCCACGCCCTTCACCACCTCCGACGCCATTTCGCCGATAAGGGCGTCCGTGAGCATTTCGGCTCCGCAGCGGAAACTCCGGGAAGTGGATTTGTTCTCTACCTGGCTCCCTTGCTGGAATACCACGGAGAGGGAGACGCTGCCCATGGGGCGGGTGTCCCATTTGAGCTCCCGGGCGCTGTTGTACATTAGGATATCGCTTACCTGGAAGGCCAGGTTGGCAATCACTTTCACTATGCGGCCGTCCCTTCTGCGAACGTCCTGCTCCAGTTTCTGGAGGAAGGGGAGAAAGCCCGACATGGGCATTTCCCGCCAGGGCTGTTGCATGGGATAGCGGTCGGCTGCGGGGTTGGGTTCTCCGCGGCGGGGGCTGGCCGTACCGTAGGGGCTCACCTCCACCGGAGTATCCGTAATCTGGGCTGCGGCCCGGGCACAAGCCATCATGTGTTCCCTGGCCGTGCTTTCCGAGTACGCATACCCGGTCTTTTCTCCGCTGAGGACGCGGACGCCCACGCCGAAGTCCTGGTGGCAGCCGCCGGAGGTGACGGCGCCGTCCCGCAGCAGCAGGCTGCCGTAGGAGGTGTTCTCGAAGTACAGGTCCGAGTAACTGCCTCCGCTGCGAAGCGCCTCTTCCACCAGCGAATCCAGCAGGGGCTGGTCCACCTGGAAGATATTGAAATAGTATTCTTTGGTTCCAATCATGGTTGGTCTTCCTTTTGGTAGGGCACGCCGTCGTGTGCCTGGGGGGCCTTGGCCATTTCCTTTACAATCTGTTCGGTCACGCTCTCGATGGGCGTAGGGAGGTCTTCCGTGTCCGTGACCAGGGCGCGGATCTGGGTATACTTCTGCATGTCCCGGATCTGCAGGCCCTTCTTGGAGCCTTCCGCCACAATGGCGAAGGGCGGAGAGGAGTTATCGGCCAGAATCCATTTGTCGCACTCCGGCATATAACTGTGGAACAGATAGTTAAGTCCCATCTGATAGCGGCGCCGGATGGTGATTTCCGGGATGTCGTGCCCGCCGGACTGCACGCGTTTTGCAACCCTCTCCACGGCTATGTCCGGGCTGTTGAGCCAAAGGTACAGCACGGTTACATAGTAGCCCTGCTGCTGGGCCTTCCGGATGGTCTTGATGAGGGAACGGGTGGCCAGGGTGGTCTCTATGCAGAAGTCTTCCCGTCGGTCAAACAGGTATTTCACCTTCTGCATCATCAGGCGGCTGGCGGTGATGTACGCGCTTTCCGGTGCGAAAGGGGAGAGGTGCTTGGCAAACTCGTCCGAATTCACAAACTCGCTACAGTCCAACAGCTCCGGGAGAAGCGAGTACGAAGCCGTCGTCTTCCCGGAGCCGTTGGGTCCTGATATGATATACAATCTAGGCACTAAGTTGTTTCGAAGGTATAAGTCGCTCTGCAGAGCGACCGGCCGGAGGCCGCGGGGGTTTTTAAGGGGGCAGAGCCCCCTAAGATAAAGCTAGCGGGGGGCTACGACGCGGTAGCCTCGTTTATCTTTTTCATCATTGCGAACATGATTCCGCCGGCAATCACGCACAGTGCCATGAGGATGGCCCAGTTGGCCCAGAGCGGTACGGCCTTCCACAGCAGTCCGGGGATGGAGCTGAGGTAGTTGCCGATGGCCGTGGAGGCGAACCACAGGCCCATCATGAGGCCCTTATACTTGGGCGGGGCCACCTTGGTGACGAAGGAGATGCCCATGGGACTGAGGAGCAGTTCTGCGAAGGTGAGCACCAGGTACGTGCTGATGAGGTACATGGGAACCACCGGATCCGGGGAAACCGTGCCCTGCAGGGCTGCAGGGGAAGGCTGGCCGATGGAGCCGAAGATCATGATGAGGTATCCCAGGGCCGCTACGAACATACCCAGGCCGATCTTGACCGGTGCGGAAGGCTCCTTGCCCTTGTTGGCCAGGGCGCTGAAGATGGCCATGGAGATGGGGGTGAGGAACACCACATAGAACGGGTTGAACTGCTGGAACAGCTGCGGTTCGATATCCAGCGGATTGGGCATGCCGGAATAGATCCAGTATGCGCCGCCCCACAGCAGGGCCGTTACAAATCCGGCGATGATCTTGCCTTTCTTGCTTTCGCTCTGGAAGATGGCGAACAGGGTGTAGATGCTCACGGCGATGAGGGCCAGGATCCAGATGTTGAAGCCCAGGCGGGTGGCGCCGGTAGCGAACGGCAGGGTATAGTCACGGGCGAACCAGGTGAGGGACTGTCCGTTCTGGTGGAAGGCCATCCAGAAGAAGATAACCACGGCAAACACCATGATGAGGGCGGTGATGCGGTCCTTGGTCTGCTTGGGGGTGAGTTCCTGGACAGGGGCGTTGGTGGCGGCGGCCTGCTTGGCATTCACATCGGCATGCTTGAACCACTTGCGGCAGAAGAAGTAGATGAGAATGGAAACGATGAGCGAGATGCACGCAACGGCGAAGCCCATGTTATAGGAGGAGGACAGGTGCTCGATGTAATAGGAGCTGAAGGCTGCCGGGTCCATGGCGGTTACGGCGGCGTCCGGCATCACGGACTGCAGTTCCGCCAGGCGGGCGGCGTTGTCGGCCGTAATGGAGCCGTCCAGCGTCTGGTGCGCCAGGGCGGGGATGGCGGCCTTGTAGATGAGGCCGGCCTTGCCCATGAAGCTGTTGGTGATGGCCGTGGCGGCGGAGGGGGCGAACATGGCGCCGATGTTGATGGCCATGTAGAACAGGCTGAAGGCGCTGTCCCGCTTGGCCGAATACTTAGGGTCGTCGTACAGATTGCCCACCAGCACCTGCAGGTTGCCTTTGAACAGGCCCGTGCCGATGGAAATCATGAGCAGGGCGCCCAGCATGAGCACGATGCCCATGGTATTGGCGCCTGTGGGGATGGAAAGGGCCAGGTAACCGGCGAACATGACGCAGATGCCGGTGACCACGCACTTCCCGTAGCCGATTTTATCGGCCAGGATACCGCCCACTACGGGCATGAAATACACCAGTGCCAGGAAAATGGAGTATACCTGGCTGGAAACTGCCTGGTCCCAGCCGAATTTGGCCTGCAGGAACAGCATGAAGATGGCCAGCATGGTGTAATAGCCGAAGCGTTCACCGGTATTGGCCAGAGCAAGGGCGAAAAGTCCTTTGGGTTGTCCTTTGAACATATAAATGGTTTTAGAATTTTCCGTTCTTACAAAGTTGCGAATTTTTTCTGATTCCGCCAAATATAGCTGCAAACTTGTGAATTCACCGTTTTTTGCCTAAATTAGCACGTTTATTATTGAAAGGACATGAAAAAGATTCTTGCTTTTGTTATCGGCCTCGGCCTGGCTTCCAGTGCTTTCGCCCAGGGTTTCGGCTCCCGTATGGCCGATGTGGACCTGGATTGGGAACTGGGGGACTCTCCGTTCAGCATTGCTCCGGTGAGCTATGTGTTTTTCGGCTTCAATTCGCTGGTCAATGCCGAATCGGATTTAAAGGCCCATACGGGCTTTTTCCGCAGCCAGCAGCTGGGTGCCAATATCGTAGAGGTGGCCATAAAACCCTTTGAGGGCGCCCGCTTCTCCCTGGGGGCGGACTTCACCGCCAACTGGTACAGGCTCAACAAGGACTTCATGTGGGTCCCTTATGTATACTCTTCCGAGAAGTTTACGGGACGCGGGGAGAACGGCCTCTTCGTAAAGTATGAATCCAAGGAGGCGAACGGCATCGCTGAAGTGAAGAAATCCCTCCTTACCGTGTGCACCTTCAGTATCCCGGTGAACTTCAGTTACACTTTCGGCGCCTTCACCGCCATGCTGGGCGCCAGCCTGGACATCAACCTTAACGGCTGTTCCCAGTTCAAGGGTGTAGATTCCCAGGGAAACAACATCGTGGAACTCAGCAGCGGCAACCGTTATTCCAGGAAGATCGGGACCAACCGGCTGGGCTTCAACCTGCACGCCGCCCTGTCCTTCGGCGGCCTGGGCCTGTATGCCCAGTATACCCCCATGGCCAAGTTCTATAAGGGAATGGTGGACGGAAGGGAAGTTGTCTGCGGTCCGCAGTTCCAGACCCTGAGCGTGGGCATCATCTGGGGCATAGGCATGTAATCCCTGCCGCATGAAGAAGGAGAGACATCCGGGCGTGTGGCTCATGACGCGGGCCATGTACCTCCTGGGCTGCCTGCCGCTGGGTTTCCACCGCGGCTGCGCCAGGGTGCTGGCATGGCTGCTCCGGAGGGTCTTCCATTACAGGGAAAACGTGGTGATGGTGAACCTTTCCCGCAGTTTCCCGGAAAAAAGCTATGAGGAGATTGTCAGGATCAAGGACCGTTTCTACCTTCATCTGGCCAGTATCTTCACGGAAACCATCTGGTTCGGCGCCTGCCGCGGGGAACGTGGCCGAAGGCGCCTCGTGAAAAGCCACATTGTGGAGTTTGACAACACGGAGGAACTTAACCACTTGTACGGCCAGTCCGGGCAGCTGATGTTCATGCAGGCCCACACCGGCAACTGGGAACTCATCGGCGGTCTGGGAAACTATTCTTACTCAGTGCCTTACGATTTGCAGGTGAGCGCCTTTGCCATTGCATACCTGCCCCTGCACAGCCAGTTCTGGGACAAGGTGATGGCCTGGAACCGCCAGGCGGCGGTGGAGGACCTGGACTTCGAGGGTTATGTTACTTCGGAACAGGTAATCCGTTTCGCCTTCGACCGCAGGGACCGCAAATACACGTATATGTTCGACACGGACCAGTACCCGTACTGGGAGGTGGGTTCCATGATAATTCCCTTCATGAACCAGCCCACCCGCGTGATGACCGGGGCCACAAAACTGGCCTGCAAGCTGGACATGAGCGTAGGGTATCTCCGCTACCGTTACCGGGAGGACGGAGGTTACCGGATGAGTGTGGTCCCGCTGGCCGCCCATGCTTCCGAATGCAAGCCGGAAGACCTTATGAAACAGTATTATAAGCTGCTGGAGGAAGATATCCGGGAACAGCCCTGGAACTATCTTTGGTCGCATAAAAGATGGAAATGATGAAAAAGTTGTTTACAGCCGCCCTCGGCCTTCTGGCAGGTCTGGTCCTGCAGGCCCAGGAAAGCATCTACAGCCTTCCTTCCACCACCTTCGTGGTAGAGGTGGACGCCGTACAGGAATATTTCTTCGCCGGGCCCTATGCGGCCTTCGCCCCCAAGATGCTGGGATTCAGCGCTCCGGAGAAGGATGCCGTCTCCGCCCGCGTTACGCGGGTGGCGCTGCAGCCCTGTGTGGAGGCGGATCCATCGGCCCGCTATCCTGTGGAGGCGGGGCTGGAGTACCTCCTGAGCCTTAGCGCGCAGGGGTTGGTCTGTTTCCGGGATACGCTTGAGGCCGAAGCCCTCAGATGGCGTTTCTCGCCCCTCCCTTCCCGGGACTGGTCGGACAAGGGCCTCACTGGCTCGGACGTCCTCCGCACGGAAACCACCGTGGAGATGGTGCAGGTGGACACAGGCTTTGTCCAGATGCCCGTTACCCGGAAGGTGCCGGGAACCAAGTCCCTGGAGGAGAAGGCTGCCGAAGCGGCCGAAATCATCCTCTCCGTGCGCCAGGAGCGCAGGAACATTGCCATGGGACGTACGGACGCCACTTTCTCGGGAGAGGCCCTGCCGGCCGCCCTGGAGGAGCTGTCCCGCATAGAGGAGGAATACCTGGCCCTCTTCCGGGGCTATAAGGTGGAGCGTCCGCTGCACGGAGTTTTCGACGTGCAGCCATCGGCCGATGAGCGCGTACAGCGTTATGTGGCTTTCGTCCTCTCGGACACCGACGGCCTCAAGGCCGAAGGGCGGGGGACTCCTTTTTATCTGGAACTTGAGGCGGAGACCCGTCCGGAAGCCGTGGATGTGGGCGGCCGCCGCAGGACCCTCCGCTACCGCGAACCCGCCATCTGCACCGTACGCCTCACCCAGGACGGCCGGGACCTCCTGATTACCCGCGCACCCGTGTACCAGCTGGGCGCAGAATGCAGCTATACAGTCAAATAGTCTATCAACCAAATAATTATGAGCATTAAAGACCTTGAACCGAAAGTTGTCTGGAACAACTTTTACCAACTCACCCAGATTCCCCGTCCTTCCAAGCACGAGGGCAAAGTAATTGAGTATCTTTACAATTGGGGCGTTTCCCGCGGCTTCGAAACCATTAAGGACGAAACCGGCAACATCATTATCCGCGTGCCGGCCACCCCGGGCATGGAAGACCGCCGCGGCGTCATCCTGCAGGGCCATATGGACATGGTTCCCCAGAAGACCTCGGACTCCAACCACAACTTCCTCACGGATCCCATCAACGCATATATAGACGGTGAATGGGTGACGGCCGACCGCACCACCCTGGGTGCCGACAACGGCATGGGCGTGGCCATGGGCCTTTCCGTGCTGGAAGACCCTTCCGTGAAGCACGGTCCCGTGGAGGTGCTGGTAACCTACGACGAGGAAACCGGCATGACGGGCGCCAACATGCTCAAGCCCGGCGTCCTGAAGGGAGACATCCTCATCAACCTGGACTCCGAGGACGAGGGTGAGCTCTGCGTGGGCTGCGCCGGCGGCCTGGATGCGACGGCCCAGTTCAAGTACCACAAATATGCGGTTCCCGCCGGCAGCAAGGGCCTCAAAATCACCGTCAAGGGCCTTCAGGGCGGCCATTCCGGCATGGACATCTCCCTGTACCGCGCCAACGCCAACAAGGTGATGTGCCGCATCCTCCTGCCGCTCATGGAACTCTTCGGCGTAAAGGTGGTAAGCTTCACCGGCGGATCGCTCCGCAACGCCATCCCGTTCGAGGCGGTGGCGGAGGTGGTGGTGCCCCAGGAGAACCTGCAGGCCGTCCGCAAACTCATCGACAGCATCTTCGCGGAGGTGAAGGCCGAATATGCGGAGTCGGATCCGTCGGCCGCCCTCTATGTGGATGAGGTGCCCGCCGCACCCAAGTTCATCCAGGGCTCCGTGATGCTCCGCGCCGTCAAGGCCATCATCGCCTGCCCGTCCAACGTGATCCGCATGAGCCAGAGCATGGCCGGCCTCACGGAGACTTCCATCAACCTGGCCATCGTGCGCACGGAGAAGGGCAAGATCACCGTCCACAGCCTCATGCGCAGCGCCATCGACACCGCCAAGGCCGATCTGGCCGAACGCGTCCGCTGCATCTTCGAACTGGCAGGGGCCGATTCCATCGGCTTCGCCGGCGGCTACAGCGGCTGGCGCCCGAAACTGGATACGCCCATGAACAAGGTGATGATGGAGCAGTTCCAGAAAGTATATGGCTATCCCATGAAGATCATGGCCACCCACGGCGGCCTGGAATGCGCCCTGCTGGGTGCCAAGTATCCCAACTGGGAGATGGTTTCTATAGGACCCACCGTCCGTTACCCGCACAGCCCGGACGAGAAGGTGAACATCGCCTCCGTAGCCCGCACCTGGGATTACCTGAAGGTGGTCCTGGAGAACGTTCCCGCCAGATAGTTTTTCGTATTTGCTTAATTATTAACTTGTTATATGAATACCCTGCTGTAAATGTGCAGCAGGGTATTATTGTAATTCGTTGTGTATCAATGAAATAAACAAATGCCGGTTGGGCGAAAGGCCCGGCCGGCATTTGCGCAAATAGTACCTGTCGGCGACCGATCAAATCTCCTTTACGGCACGGTTTGCAGGGGCGAAGGTGGGGCTTTTTGCGGAGCCTGGCAAGGAAATGGCGGGCCGATTTCTACTTGGCTGTCAAGTTGTTATAAAGTTGCTTCTTCGGCCCTTTTTGCGGCATTTTCCCGCTTTTCGGCCTTGCATCGGCCTGGATAAAAGGAGGGCGCGGAAGAAAAATCGGCATTGGAGGCGCTTAAATGATGGAAAGATTTGGTTTTCCGGAGATTAATGCGTATATTTGCAGTCCTTTTTGGCACCTTAGCTGCTCAAAAAGCACGTAAAACATTTATAAACAATTAATTAACAAACAATGGTTAACCAGTACGAAACCGTTTTCATTGCAACTCCCGTTTTGTCTGACACCCAGATGAAGGAAGCGGTTGCCAAGTACGTCAAGCTCATCAC
>JAEEGF012242970.1_pt1 | contig 33012 bp, 30 predicted proteins | sample 9134171 | NCBI WGS metagenome assembly JAEEGF01 (sample SAMN16246542, study PRJNA631951) | gut metagenome | biome: gut microbiome; feature: rumen; material: AP-attached | host: Bos | place: Iran: Karaj | collected 2018-10
TTTTTCGTAATTTTCCTTGATGGCATCCAGCATAACGAGGAAGGATTCGGGGGTGGCGTTAACTTTAATTTTGCCAGTGGAAGTCTTGATGAAATCGGCACCGGCGGCGATGGCGATCTGCGACGCTTTATATATATTGTCTGCCGTTCCCAACTCACCTGTTTCGAGAATCACCTTGAGGTGGGCGGGCCCGCAGGCGGCCTTGATGGCGGCAATCTCATTATAGACCGTACGGTAGTCGCCTTCGAGGAACTTGCCGCGCGAAATCACCATGTCGATCTCGTCGGCACCCTGTGCCACGGCGTAGGCCACCTCCGCAATCTTGATCTCGATGGGCGACTGTCCGGCAGGAAAAGCGCCGGCCACGCACGCCACATTCAAATCAGTGTCTTTCAGGATGGCTTTCGCCTGTGCGGCGAACGGCGGATAGACGCACACGGCGGCAGTAGTGGGAATCTGGTGGGCATCGTCGCGGAACGACAGCGCCTTTTCGCACAACTGCTGCACGCGGGCGGCATTGTCGCTGCCCTCCAACGTGGTGAGGTCGATAACATTCAGAAGAAAACGATAGGCCTTCGGCGCATCGAAATACTTCAGTTCAGCCGAACGATATTCGGCAATTCTCTGTTGAATTTGTTCATCCGTATAAGGATAAGGTTTGGGGGTCATGTATGACATAATTATTGAATATTGATGAATGCAAAATTACAAAAAATCTCAAATCTGGCGCACCATTTTTTCGGGCACCACCCATGCGTCGAAATCTTCGGCGGACACCAGCTGCAGAGCGATGGCGGCTTCTTTGAGGGTGACATCGTGCTGGTGTGCGTACAAGGCAATTTTGGCGGCGTTGGCGTAGCCGATATGCGGGTTAAGGGCGGTGACCAGCATGAGAGACTGGTCGAGATGCTCGCGAATACGCTTCGTGTTGGGCTGCACCCCGCGCACACAATGCTCCTCGAATGAGCGCACTGCGTCGGTGAGCAGGCACATCGACTCGGTGAGGTTACGAGCGATGAGCGGCATGAAGACGTTGAGTTCGAGGTGGCCCTGCAGGCCGCCGGTCGTCACTGCCACATCGTTGCCGATGACCTGGCAGCACACCATGGCGAGGGCCTCGCACTGGGTGGGGTTGACCTTGCCGGGCATGATGGAGGAGCCCGGTTCGTTGGCGGGCAGCACCAGTTCGCCGATGCCGCTACGCGGGCCGGAACCCAGCAGGCGGAAGTCGTTGGCGATCTTCATCAGCGAAACAGCAATGCGCTTCAAGGCGCCCGACATCTCCACGAGCGAGTCGTGCGACATCATGGCCTCGAAAGTGCAGGCAGCGCGAGTGAACGGCATGCCGCTGAAAAGATTGATATAGGCCACCACCTTGTCGGCGTAGCCTTCCGGCGTGTTGAGGCCGGTACCCACTGCGGTGCCGCCCACGGGCAGCTCCATCAGGTGGGGCAGCGCGGCGTCAAGCGCCTCCATGCCGTGCGCCACCTGTGAGGCGTAGCCCGAAAACTCCTGACCGAGGGTCAGCGGGGTGGCATCCATCAGGTGGGTGCGGCCAATCTTGACGATGTCGGCGAACTCGGCGGCCTTGGCATTCAGCGTGTTGTGCAGGGCCTGCAGGGCGGGCTTCAACCCCTCACACGCCCACAACGCCACCGCCATGCGCATGGCAGTCGGGAAGACATCGTTGGTAGATTGCGACTTATTGACATCATCATTGGGGTGGATGAATCGCCCCTCCCCTACTATCTTTCCTTTCTTCAGTATTTCCGACCGATTGGCCACAAACTCGTTGACATTCATATTGGTTTGGGTACCCGAGCCCGTTTGCCACACCGGGAGGGGAAATTCGTCGTTCCATTTTCCTTCCAGAATCTCATCGCAGCATTGTGCGATGAGGTCGCGTTTCTCCTCGGGCAGCACGCCGCAGTCGCAGTTGGCAAAAGCGGCGGCTTTTTTCACCACGGCCAGACTGTTGATGATTTCCATCGGCATGGTCTGGAAGCCGATGGCGAAATTCTGGCGTGCGCGTTCGGTCTGCGCGCCCCAGAGATGTTCGACGGGCACTTGTACCTCGCCCAACGAATCTTTTTCAATCCTAAAATCCATATCTTTTTTCTCAACAATAATGATTGGCAAAAATACGGATTTTTCTTTTATGGGCAATTGGGTTGATTTGTTGATGCGTTGATTTGTTGAAAGGGAGGGTTTGAGTTAAGAAGTTAAGGAGTTAAGAAGTGAAGAGGGAGTTGGCGGCGTTCATCTTCACCATAATCCTATTGGTTCCCCATACAATGCCTCCTAAGGAATCGCAGTATTCATTTTGGCAATAGGACACGCAGCTGTTTCTCAATAATTTTGCCTTGAATGAATCAGAACTCTACTGAGCTACAATAAAGCGATACGAACTGTCGGGAAACATAGTATAGCTATCGATGCCAGAGAGTTCATTTAAAACTTCGTTCTTTGTGGAAATGGGAGTCCCTTCTACAAATTCCATATGTAAAACTCCCTCTACCTTATTGAAAACAATTTGAGTGCCATTCCTATTATATAAAATTTCTGCACAGTTATTCTGACATAAACAGGACGGAATGATCATCCAAACTATGAGGCTGTAAAATAATACATTAAGTATTCTTGTATATGTTTTCATGTTTTATTCACTTAAAATAAGTCTTTCATACCCTTCTCCCGATAAGTATGGATTCCTGGTATAGATAATGGCATCCCTATTGGATGTGATAATTAGACTTCTGTCGTATGGTGTGGGTGGGGAATCAGGGAGTGTGTCATCCATGCTACAGACATGAAAGAGTTCTCCGAATTGCCTATATTTATACCAACCATTGAAATGCCATGTGGAACTCGTATAAGGGGAAAATGACTCTGGAATAGAATAGAAGGTAGAATCACCAAATGTTATAGTATAGCCAAGTGGAATGTCCATAAATGGAAGACATGTTTGGGAACTTACAATCAACTGGAATGTATTTCCTGCAAGTTCAAGCTGGGCATTGGTATCTATATCATTCATAAAAATGTTGATGGCCCCTTCTTCATACATCCAAATGCTGAATTCGTATCCCTCCAATTCGTATGTGGTGTTGACGGTGACTGCACTATTTCGAACTATACCATTATGAGTTATGTACGCAGTAATTCTCATTTTGTCGGTCATCCCGAACAACCCTTCTCCGCCTCGCTCGGCCTTCTCCACCAGCTGGGGTGAAGCGGAAGAGAGGCGAATGCCGAAAGCGCTTCCTTTCCCCTCAGAACACAAAACCTTGCAGGTCTCATGGCCCTCGGCAGTTTCGGCCGTCACGAAGTAGAGGCCGCTGTGGGGGAAGGTGAGCGAAAGGGTGTGCTCACCGGCTGGCAGTGTCTCCATGCGCTGGCAGCAGAGTCGTCCCTGCACATCCATCACCTGCAGGCGCACACACCCTGCTGTGCGGGTGGTCAGTTTCACGCTGCTCTCCCCCTGACAGGGATTGGGATAGTTCTGCGACAGCTCCAACTTGTCAGCCGCTACGTACTCGTCAATCCGAGTCGCGCAGTTCGACAGGATGGTGTCGGGCCAGTACATCTTAAAAGTTTGGTAATGATACGGATACTCGCACGGTGGCAGACATACCCGTACTTCCACACTGTCCCACGGAACAAGCCTTCCGTTCATGTAGGTGTGAATCACGTTGACGGCACAACTATCTTCCTGCGCCTTCGCGCTGAAGCCTCCCGCCACTACCATCAGGGCGAGGAGAAACAGGGGTTGGAAAATTTTTTTTGTTTTCATGGTTGTTGGTTTTTTATTGTTGATTTGTTGATTCGTTTATTCGTTGAAGGTGGTTTTGAGTTAAGGAGTTAAGGAGTTAAGGAGTTAAGAAGTGAAGAAGTTAAGAAGTGAAGAGGGAGTTGGCGGCGTTCATCTTTTCATCCCATCCTCCAAAATTCGCCACAAATTTACAACTTTTTCCAACCGTTTTTCCATACTTTTTCGCAAACGCTGCACAATGACACATTTTTTAAGAAAGATGACGCTTGTATCTTTCATTCTATCAAAAAAATATCGCCCTTAAAAAATTTTTTTGAAGCGCCTCCTCAATGTCACGAATTTCCACGTTCTTGAGAGGGGATGAGGCGTTTGAAGGACAAGAAAATGCAGAAATCGCTATTGCCTCTATCACTTTTTTGTTTAATTTTGCCCACCCAAATTTTATCACCATGAAACACATTACCCTTACCCTGATTTCCGTATTATTATTTGTGGGACTGATGCCATCGCTGCACGCCCAAACCGCCACAACGCCCTCCGGACCGGTGGTCATGAATTTTTCGAAAGAGCACTACGACCAAACTGTGCTCTCTAACGACGACCAGCAGTTGGTGGCCTACTGCACACCGATTTGGCAGAAACTAAAGAAATGCTACCACTCCATCGTCACCTACAACAAATCGCAAAACACGGTCTCTTCGTGTGTACTGGACCTGTCGGCAGACTACAAACGGATGGTCGCCTTCGACGCCGGCGACTCCTACTTTGTGGGTTACTCCAATTACCCGAAGGCCACGAAATTCGAGTATGCCACTGCCTCCATCCCGAAGGATTGCGGAGCCAACTATGCCGTCAATCCCCGCACGGTGCTTTCCATCGACATCGACTTCAACGGCTACGTGCTGACCTACGCGGCTGAATCGGCCGACCACTCGAAACACGCTATAGTTTTCGTAAACATCAACAAGAAACAGATTGCCGAAGAGTTCTATTTTTATGTTTACGATGAGGCGGGCAGGGAACTGCTCTACAAGGTGCTCTCGCCAGAGATTTATGGGGACCGCTTCTCCGTTGAAGATCTGGCGGTTACCAACGAGGGAGAAGCCCTGTTGCTGATGCGTACAGGCACGAAAAACAAAAACAGCAGTTCGGCCGTCCACATCCTGCGCTGCACGCAGCAGGGCGGCAAGAGTTTTGTGAAACCGCTCACTTTCGGCAACATTCATTCCATGCGGCTGCTGGTGCTGAAAAACGGTAACTACTTTGTCGGCGGCTATTGCGCCCCTACGGCCGATGAGCCCACCTCCGAGTATTTCACCTGCATCTTCAACAACAAAATCGAAGATTTTGAGGATGTGCGACATGGCGCGCTGACCGAGAATCAGAAGCCGAAACATGAGTTTATGTTGCTCTATTTCATACGTTTCTACACCCAATGCGCAGCCCTGCATGAGATGGAAGATGGTGAGGTGATGATGCTGGGCGAACACCGCGCCATGGCGGTGGAGACTGGACAGGGCACCACCTACTATCACTATGCCCGCGACATTGTGTATCAGCACTTTGATGCCAACGGCGAGATGCTGCACAACCGCCGGATGCCCAAGTGGCAGTCGTTCCAGTTTGAGAAACAGGCCATTCCTCTCGCCCCCGACTGGTTCACCTACGACAAGTTGGGCATTTCGTTCTCATCATTTGTGGACAACGGGAAGGTGTATGTGCTGTATCAGGACACGCAGGAGAATTTCAACCAGAAGGATGGCAAATCGTCGTACACCAACCTCACACATGGCAAGAGTTGCACCGTGCTGGCACGTATGGACGACGACGGTCCGGAGCAGAAAATACTGATGATGCCTGGCAAGAGCAAGAAGGTACTGCACTACCTATGGCTTTTCGACGGGAAAGAGCTATACTACGGAATGTGCAACATGAAAGAGTACTCACTGGAGCACAGCACATTAGAAAGCGTTTTTGCGGAATAAATTCAGTATCTTTGCAACATCATATTGCAGTCATCCCTTAAAACCATCACCACCATGACCTCCCTCCCCTACCAGACCGCCGATGAAGCGGTGAAAATCGTGAAGTCGGGCGACCATCTGCACTGGCCCTGCGTGGCCGCGGCACCCGAGCACCTCATCCGCGCCCTCGTGGCCCGCGCCAGCGAGCTGGAAAATGTCACCATCACCCACCTTTATACCGAAGGTTATGCCGACTACGTGCTGCCCCAGTACGCCGGCCACTTCCACCTCGACTCGTTCTTCATCGGAGGCAACGTGCGCAAGGCCACCCAAAACGGCTATGCCGACTACATCCCCTGCTCGCTGTCCGACACCGCCCGTATCATCCGCGAAGGCCACCAGCCTGTGAACGGCGTTTTCATCATGGTGAGCGAGCCCGACGAGGAGGGCTTCGTGTCGTTGGGCACCTCGGTGGACTGCACCCTCGCGGCCATCGAACGCGCCGACTATGTGATTGCGCAGGTCAACCGCTACATGCCGTTCTGTTACGGCGACGCCCGCATCCCGCTGTCGAAAATCACGGCATGGGTGCGCCACGACGTGCCGCTGGCGGAGGCGGAGTTCCCGCCGTTGAGCGAGCAGGACATCGCCATCGGCCGCCACGCCGCCGCCCTCATACCCGACGGCGCCACCCTGCAAATCGGCATCGGCAACATCCCCAACGCGGTGCTGGCACAGCTCGGCGACCACCGTCATCTGGGCATCCACTCGGAGATGTTCTCCGACGGCGTGCTGCCCCTCATCGAGAGCGGCGTGATCGACGGAAGCCGCAAAAAAAACCACCCCGGAAAGCATGTGGCCACCTTCCTCAAAGGCACACAGAAGCTGTACGACTACGTACACCGCAACCCCGACGTGCGCATCGACGACGTGGCCTACACCAACAATCCGGCGGTAATTGCCCAGAACCCGAAGGTGGTGGCGCTCAACTCAGCGATACAGATCGACCTCACCGGACAGGTGTGCGCCGACTCCATCGGCAGCACCATGTTCAGCGGGTCGGGCGGACAGCTCGACTTCATGCTGGGGGCGGGAGCCAGCGAGGGCGGCATCCCCATCGTGGCCATGCCCTCCATCACGGCGAAAGGAGTCAGCAAGATCGTGCCCACCCTGACGGTTGGAGCGGGCGTGGTGACACCTCGCACGGTGGTACACTGGGTCATCACCGAGCAAGGTGCCGTAAACCTGTTCGGAAAGCCACTGCGAGAAAGAGCGAAACTGCTCATTTCCATCGCTCACCCGTCGGTGCGGGAGGAGCTGGAGAGAGCTGCCTTTGAGCGAGCTGGAGGGAATTGATAATGAACAATGAACAATGAACAATTTACAATTAATAATTAATAATTGAAAATTGGAACTGAAAGGGATGAAGGGATGAAAGGATAAAGGGGGGAGGCTTAGAATTTTTCCATGCATTTACTTAATAGGGTGAAGACGGCGGTCTCTTTGTCGGCGGCGATGAGGAAGTGGTCGGCGATGGTGTCGACCTCTGCGCGGCGGGTGTCGGCGTCCACCTGACGGGTGGCGAGGTGGGCGGAGGAGAGGGCCACCACGCGCCAGTCGCTGCACACATCGCGCAGCATGTTGGCGGCCTCTTTCAGTTCGTCGCATTGCAGGATGGGGGCGGCCTCATCGAGGAAGTCGGCATAGAGGAAGCGGTAGCCTGCGCCGCCGGAGCCGATTTCCAGCATACGATAGATGTGGATGAAGAACTTGCGGGCATGGTCGTCGAGTTCTTTTTCCTTATAGGCACGCACCACATCGGCCATGCTGCGCATTGCGCGGATGCCCTCGAAGGAGAGCGGGTGGTGAAGCATCTTCCAGCACACCTTGCGGATGCTTTTCACGATAGCCGCGCGCATGTCAACCTGCTGCTGGGGAGCTTCTTTCAGATAATAGATATTTCCGCAAATCGGTGGAATATGGATGTTGAAGCGCGACTTCATCAGATCCTGACGGGAGATGGTTTTGAGCGATTCGCGAGGCTCGAAATTGTCCATCACCAGATAGTCGTCGCCCTGTTTTCCGGCCACCAGCACGCTATGTCCGTTGAAGAAAAACCGCTGTTCTGCCTCTATGAACGAGAGAGACGAAACCTCGGTGAGGATGCCGACGGGAATGCCTTTTTCGAGCAGGGCGTCCATGTCGCGCATCGCCTTCTCTTTGTTGAGGAAGGGATAGCGTTTGTAGCACACCTTGGCGCCAATCCGTTTGAAGAAGGTGGTCATGATGGTGCCTTGCCAGCAACGGCAGGCGATGACGCGGATACCGCTGAACTTCACAAACCTTGGTGCACCGAAATCGATTCCCGCTCCCAGACCGAAAATCATCGCTTCGCTGTAATCCACGCCAAAAAAATGGAGAATATTCCGAACGGTGCCGGTCTCGCAGTGGATGGGAGGAAGAATCTCAAAATCAGTCATCATCAATAAAATAGAAGAAAAGCCCGCGTCTTCCAGCGAACACTTTTCCTTCAACAAACCAATTTGCAAAGATACTACATTTTTTCTTTGTCACAACACCCAACCTATTTCAATTCTAAAAAAACATTGTATCTTTGCCGCTGTAAAACCAATCTCATTTCAATTATGAAAAAGACCCTCTTGTTCATCCTCTGTCTGCTGATGGCGACGATGGCATTTTCGCAGAAAAAGTTTTCTGAACTCCAAAACCGCGCCAACGACAGCTATCAGGAAGGCGATTATGGGCGTGCGCTCAACCTTTTCCAGCAGGATATTGCGCAAAACCCAAAGGCCGGCTACTCGCACCTCGGCGCCGGTGCGTCCCTAATAGAGCTGGGGCAGTACGAGGATGCCGTACCCTATTTGGACAACGCCATCCAGTATCTGTCTAAGAAAGAGCGAGACCTCGCTTATCTGGAGAAAGGAATTGCGCTTATCGCCATGGAGGAATATTCCGCTGCTGTGGACGTGATGAATGTCGCCATCCAGAAGTATCCCCAAATGGCCAATTTGTATTATACACGAGGTCGTGCATACAAAGCGATGGAATACTATCCGTCGGCACGGCGCGATTTTGAGAAGTCCGTGGAACTCAACCCCAACTCATGGGAGGCGACCTACCTGTTAGCCACCATCCTTGAGCAATATCAGGAGTACGATGATGCGCTGGCGCTGGCCAAGCGTGCAAGTCTTCTCAACCGCCAATTGGGCTACCTGAGGCTCTACACCTCAAGTCTCCACCTTACCATGGGACAGCATGAAGAGGCCATCAACGAGTTTGTTGCCTACATCCGTTCCGACCAGTTCTACCCAGAGTTGTACGACGTATTAAATGCGCTGGCCGACACGGTGCCCGAGCAGCTGTTCGCGAAATTGGACGCGCAGTGCGCCAAATACCCCTCCGACCCCACCTGGCCTTGGATCGCCTGTCAAGCATGTGGCCATACGGGCGAGTACCACCGCGCCATGGGCTACGCAGAAAAGTGCTTCAGCCTGTCGAAAGACTCCACCATGCTCGACTTGTTGATTTCGGTGGAGGCTTCTGCCGGCGAGTACGACAAAGCCATCCAGCACAGCGAGCAGCAGATGGAATTAGGACTCACCTACGAAGAATTCCTCTATCGCAAAATAATGATTCTGGCGAATGAAGGCCGCCTTGATGAGGCTATTCAGGTGTACGAATCCACCATTTCGCGACAGTCGGGCGATACCCTCATCCTTTTGCAACCCACCGCCGACAGCGTCATCCGACACACCATGATCGATTCATTAGGTGGGATGGCAGCACTGCGCACGCTCATCTATTCCCGCAACGGCGAATGGGCGAAGGCTCTCGAATTCCTAAAACAGGATTGGCTGCATGCCGAGGATGCCGCCGATAGTTCAGGCATCTTCAGCTTTGAAATGATGATGTACTGGCAGTTAGGCGATACCCTCTCAGCACAGGATGCCGCCCGCAAAGCCATCGCCTTGAAACCTGACAGAATCTTAGCCTACTATGTTTTGGGCGACCAAGAGACCGCCAACCATTATATAGCAGAAAAATACGACTTCAACACTGCAGATGCGGAAGATCTGTTCAATCTTGCAGAGGTGTATGCCGACATGCAAGATCCCGACAATGCCCTGAAATGCCTCCGGAAGTCGTTTGAGCTGGGGTATTTTTACGGAAGAAGGTGGATACAAAACGACCACGAGCTGTCCATCCTCTTCGACCTGCCCGAGTTCAAGGCCCTCATTGAGGAGTACACGGAGAAGCAAAAAAGATGAAAATTGAGAATGTAGAGACGTAGCGCGCTACGTCTCTACGTGAAATCAATAAACATTCATCTTTTAATCACATCCTCGCCTCCTCACAAACTCACATCCCCTCATTCAAAAATAAAGGAGACTTGGAGCATTTTGGAGCGGAGCGACTGCACGCTCTGGGCGTACATGTTGTCCTCTTTCACCAGAAGGTTCATCAGACCGAATGACATTTTGAACTCGGTGGTAAATTTGAAGTAAGTGCAGTAGAAGTCGATGCCCACGCCCACCTGTGCCTGCACGTCGTGGGGGTAGAGTTTGAGCATGATTTCGTTGGGATTGCTGTTCTTTTTCTTGGCAGCCGAGATGAGGTCGAGGCTGTACTGCGCGCCGGCGATGACATACGCGCGCACATTGTGCATTCGCGATGATTTGAATTTCACCAGCAACGGCAAATCAAGATATACCGATTCGATGCGTTTTTTGGTGATGAGTTGTGAGGCATCAGGATACAGGATGGTATAGCGCACCACGCGGTCGCCAAACGAAAGTCCGGGGATGAAGCGGAGGTCGAAATACTTGCCGAGACGCAGGTTGGTGACGATGCCGAGGTTGAAGCCGCTCATGGCCGCCGTGTTGATGACCATCAAGGAGTCGTATTGGCTGAGGTCGTTATCGGAGCGGATGGAGAAGTCGAACTGGTTGTAACCCAGCATGAAACCAAAATGGAACAGCTGGTTGTCGTATTTTTGCAGGTTGGGCACGCCAAAGTTCAGCTTCTGCGCGTGCCCGGGAATGGACAACGCAAGCACCATCAAGAGTATGAGAAGAGCTTTACACTTTTTCACTTTAAAAAATTTAGAAAGATGTAACGACAGAAAGCCTCAAATATTGCACGGGAAGAAAAATGGATATTATTCCAAATCCCAATCCTCTTTGATACCCTTGTAGTCGATGCGCACCTGACCATTGCCGATATACTCGGCCCCCACTTCCACATCCTCTCGCTGGTACATCTTGGCGGTGAGGCTTACCTGTCCCCCCGTCCAATCCAAGTGTCCCCACTGGTTGGCAGCCTGCTGGATGGGGGTGTCAATTTGGTAATTCAGCACCGCATACCCCAGACATAATGTGCCATTGCCCTCCAGCTGGTAGGGTGTCTCGCTGAGCTTCATGGGTGTAGCTGCGGCAGTCAGACGCAGATTCCACGATAGGGTATCGCCTAACAATTGGTAATGATCCTCTTGGTCCACGAGCCAATCAGAAGCAATTTCCCAGCAACCATTCTCCACACAACTGACAGTCATGCCGCTACAAAGGAATCCATATTTACTCATCAAATCATCATGTCTATAAATCACCTCCCATGCACTCCCGATGTCAGAGAGCAGAGTCTGGTGAGTATTGATGATGCCGATCAACTGTTCTCCCTTATAAATCTGATAATTACCATCTTCATCTACGCGGATGCGCTGATACGGAAAATATTGATCTTCGATGGCGATGCGGTCCAGACTATCAGCGGCCAACCAAGCGTTGAGGTAGAAAGCCGTCTGTACGGAGCTGTTCAGCACAAAGTCGGTGATGCTGAACCAACATTCGTGGACCTCCTTGCCGCGCTGGGTGGGACGACGGTCCTTGTCACCGAGTTCCCAAATACAACTGGTGCAAAATACTGAAAGAATGCAAAATATAAGAATATACTTTTTCATGACTAATTATTTTTTATGACCATTAAAACGATAACCAAAGCCCAACCTAAAGATGCCCATCGGGCCGACACCAAACTCAGCGCTGCCATACCACTTATAGCCCACCTGCACGCCCACAAAAGTAAGCTGGCCGGCAAACTGTACGAAGGTGCTCTCGGTATTTCTATTGAAGTTCACCACGCTGAAGCCAAGACCGATTTCAGAGTAGCAGGTTACGATGGGCCTGTTGACCCACGAGAAACGGACTTGCGGAATGACCGAGAAGATGTGCGTGTACTCGTAGTGGTCGCGCAGGCCAGTGGGACGGTCATATACCGGCTTGTAGAACCCGCAGTAGCTGACGTTGCCGCCCACCCAGAACCACTTGGCCACACGGTAGGAGTAGCCCGCATTGAGGGCAAACGACGACCACGTGATGCCATCGTACTGGTCAGGGTTAAACCAATTCCATGGATTGTACTCCTCCCACGGATCATGACTAGTTAAGCCAAAAAACCACCAATTGTCGGTGACGGCACCGGCAATCAGCGGATCGCCAATGGTGAAATGCGCCTCATGGCGGGGCAGCAGCTGCTTCCATGACGGCTGACTTTGAGCCGTGTCGCTTTGCGCCCACCCAGTGGTGGCCAACAGCGAGAGCAGCAGGAAAAAGGTGATGGTTCGTTTCATGATGTTTGTTTTTTGATTAAAAGATGAAGGGATTAAAATATTAAAAGAGGATGTGAGGATATGAGTAAGTGATTATACGATGAAAACCGTTTCAAGTTTCGCTTCTTAACTTCTTAACTATTAACTTTCAACTCCCTCGTGCATTTGATGCCGAAGAACACCAAGTAGCAGTAGGCGAGGATGGGCACGATGTAGGTATAGTGGTAGCCTCCGAACTGGTCGGCGAGCAGGCCTTGCAGCGGGGGCAGCAGGGCACCGCCCACAATGGCCATCACCAGCAGCGAGGATCCTTGCGCACGGTAAACGCCCAGCTTGGCGATAGCGGTGGAGAAGATATTGCCCCACATCACCGAGTTGAACAGTCCGGTGCCTACCAGCAGCCAGATGGTCGGATAGCCTGTCACCACCATAGCGCAGATGAGGAAGATGATGTTGACCCCCGAGAAGACGGCGATGAGCTGCGTGGCGTGCGACTTGCCCACCATGAAACCGAAGATGTTGATAATGATGAAGATGAGATACGGAAGCATCTGTTTCGGAGTGAAGATGCCGGGATGCAAGAAATAGGTGATGGCGAGAAGCACCCCGAAGGTGGCCAACGAAACGCCCGTCATCAGTCCGTACTTGGCGGCCGCACTCTTGAAGTTGACGAGCGACAGCGAGCCGAGGAAACGGCCGATCATCAGACCGCCCCAGTAGAAGGCCAGCATGATGTTGGAATTTTCGTCGGTGATATCGGGAATCAGTTCTTTCGAGCAGTTTTTGAAACTACTGCCGATGCACACCTCCGCGCCCACGTAGCAGAAGATGGCCACAATACCGAGTAGCAGGGTAGTGTCTTTCAGCGCCTGCGCGCCGATTTTCACCTTCTCTTCGTTTTTGAACTGCGGCAGTGGCACCACGGCAATCAGCACGGCGAGCAGCAGGAAGAGTCCGCAGAGCATAAGATAGGGGAAATGGATGTGGGCGGCATCGCTCAAACGAGCCAGCATGATGCCGCCGACCATCGGAGCGAGGGTGGTACCCAATGAGTTGAAGGCCTGCGACAGGTTCAGGCGCCCCGATGCGCCCTCCGGCTCACCCAAGATGGTGACATACGGGTTGGCGGCAATCTGCAACACCGTGACTCCCAGTCCGATAACAAACAATCCACCCAAAAACAGCAGGTACGAATGTGCCGTGGAGGCGGGATAGAACAGCGCGCAACCGCCCGCCGCCACAATAAGTCCGAGCAGAATACCCTTCTTGTACCCCAGCTTGCTGATGGGATCGCCAGTGGTTACGGAGATGATGAAATAGATGAGCGAGCCGATAAAGTAGGCGCCGAAAAAGGCGAACTGCACAAACATCGACTCCGCATAGTTGAGGTCGAACATCTCTTTGAACTTAGGGATGAGCAGATCGTTCATGCAGGTGATAAATCCCCACATAAAGAACAGCAGCACAATCACCGCAAACGAAATCAGTTGTGAACCTTTTTTCATAAAAACAGAGTTTAGCAATCCAGGCTGCAAAATTACAAAAAATTGTATAGAATCGCATCAAAATCGGGAATAAAATCGAGGTAAATCCTGCTCCATATTTCTAAGAAAAATAGTACCTTTGCCGCGATGAAAAAGTGTGTGCTCATCTGGATGGTAACCGTGCTGTGCTGCCTCTCGGCAACCGCGCAAACGGTCTATAACCTTGACAGTTGCAAGGCAATGGCTGTGCGTGGCAACCTCACTGTGCAGAACAAGCGGCTGATGGTGGAAAGCGCCACCGAGGTGAAGAAAGGTGCGTTCACCAAGTATTTCCCGTCGGTGTCGGCCGCTGCCGGCGCTTTCTGGCTTACCCGTCCGATGGTGGATATGGACTTCGACCTCGGCCGGTTGCAGACCAACTTTTTCTCACCCCTCTCATTGTATATCGACCTGCCCAGCATCCCGATGCAGATGATGAAAGGCGGTGCTATGGGAGGCGTAACCGCCATGCAGCCAGTTTTCGCCGGACTGCGTATCATACGCGGCAACCAACTGGCCCAGCTGGGCATCGACGCCGCCAAGGTACAGGCCGAGATGTCGGAAGAGGAGGTGTGCGAACAGGTGGAATATTACTACTGGCAAATCGTGGCTTTGCAGGAAAAACTGAAAATGCTGTCCACCCTCGACCAGCAGTTGCAACGCATCAGCGAGGATGTGGAAACGGCTGTACTGGCGGGAGTTACCACCAGCAACGACCGTCTCAAGGTGCAACTCAAACAGCAGGAGTTAGCATCGGGAAGGCTGCGCGTGGAGAACGGCATACGCACCTACAAGGCGATACTGCGCCAGACCGCCCAGCTGTCCGAAGCCGACTTTGAAATCGCCACCGACACAATGCTCATGCCTGACATGCCGCAAGAATACTACGTGGAGGCCGACGCCGCCGTGGGCGACCGCAAAGAGAGCCAGCTGCTCGACATGCAGGTGCGGGCCGCCGAACTGCAAACGCAGATGAAGATCGGCGAATACCTGCCACAGGTGGCCGTCGGGGCGGCCTACAACTCTTACTACATGGATGTGAACAAGGACAATACCACCACCAACCACTTCGGAGCGGTTTTTGGCACCGTCACCGTGCCCATCAGCGGCTGGTGGGAAGGGGCGCACGCCATCCGGCAGTGCCGTATCAACGAGCAGATTGCCCGCAACGAGCGCGACCACAACCGCCAGCTGATGGAAGTGCAGATGCAGCAGAATTGGAACGAGCTGGTGGAAAGCTACCAGCAGCTGCTCATCGCTCAGAAGTCCATCGAGCTGTCGCAGGACAACCTGCGGATGCAGCAGGATTTCTACGAGGCGGGCACCGGCACCCTGTCCGACCTGCTCAGCGCCCAGTCGATGCTGCAGCAGAGCTTCGACAGCTACAGCGAGGCCTTCGTCAATTTCCAAGTGAAAAAAAGAGCTTATCTGAAAAATACAGGAAGAAATTAGTAATCAATATTTTATAATTATTCATCATTAAAAAAAAGAAAAATGAAAAAAGGATCCATCATCACTATTGTTACATTATGCGTCATTGGCGGTCTTCTGCTTTTGGGAATTCTTATTGGAGTTATTATGGGAATTTCCGCTTACAACACTATGGTCAACAAAGACGAAAAGGCTGCCGAGGCATGGAGCCAGGTACAGAATGTGTACCAGCGCCGCGCCGACCTCGTGCCGCAGCTGGTCGCCACCGTCAAGGGTGCTGCCGACTTTGAGAAGAGCACGCTCAACGAGGTGATCAGTGCACGCGCTGCCGCTACCTCCGTCACTATCGACCCCTCCAACGCCACTCCCGAACAGCTGGCTGCTTTCCAAAAGGCTCAGGATCAACTTTCTTCCTCCCTCAGCCGACTTTTAGTAACGGTAGAAAGATATCCTGAACTGAAAGCCAACCAGAATTTCCGCGACCTGCAGGCCCAGCTGGAAGGAACGGAGAACCGTATCGCTGTGGAACGCAAGAAGTTCAACGAGGCGGTGAAGGACTACAACCAGACTATCCGTCGGTTCCCCAAGAATATCTTCGCCGGCATGTTTGGTTTTGAAAAACGCGCCTACTTCGAGGCGGCCGCCGGTGCAGAAAAAGCTCCTGAAGTGAATTTTGAATTCTAATGAAAATGAAGAAAATCAGCATTTTACTGATTTTATGGTGGGGAATTATCTCCTGTTTCGCACAGATTCCCCCACGCCCCAACCCGCCGCGCCTGGTCAACGACTTTGCCCACCTGATGACTCAAGAGCAGGTCGAGCAGCTGGAACAGCGCCTTGTGGCTTTCAACGACACCACCAGCAACATGATCTGCGTGGTCACGGTCAAGAGTCTCAACGGCATGGAGGCCAGCGAGTTCGCCTATGAGATTGGCGACCAGTGGGGCGTGCGCAGTAAGGAGGCAGGCAAGAACAACGGCGTGGTCATCCTCATCAAGCCCAAGACCATGGTGGAGCAAGGGGAGGTGTATATCGCTGTGGGGTATGACCTTGAGCCGGTGCTGCCCGACGCCTACGCCAACCGCATCGCCAACAACGTGATGATAGAACACTTCAAGGAGAACGACTATTACGGAGGAGTGGCGGCGGCATTGGATAAGATGATGCCGATCATGGCAGGTGAGATTACCATTGATGAGATCCAGAAGGCAGAGAAACGGGAAATGCTTATCATTTTTGCAGTCATACTTATATTGCCGGTTCTACTGATTCTGCTTGCTATCATATTGGGGGCAAAGAAGTATAAAAAGATGAAGAAATCGGGCACGATGCCGGCGGGCAATCAATATGCCACTTTATGGAGATTCCTCTTTTGGTACTGGCTGCTCTCATCGCACAACAAACATGGCCGTTCTTCGGGTGGCGGCACGTACCATGGTGGCTTTGGCGGTGGTTCGTCCAGCGGCGGCAGCTTTGGCGGCGGTTTCCGTGGCTTTGGCGGAAGCGGCGGCTTCGGCGGCGGTGGCGGCGGCGGAAGATGGTAGCTCGCTGAGTGCAACAGCGTCGTACCCGCGATGGTCGGGACGAATGCGCTTTAGTAGTGGCGTGCCAGAGGCACGCTACCTATTGTAGCTCAATTTATTATTTTACAGAAGCTTGACCGATGACAATTCCTTGCCAATTCTGTGAATGGCATCCTGTATCTTTGCTATCTGTTTCTCTGAAGCGCCCTGTCCATGCTTATACTGCCGCATCAGGGAGGGATTTATACCTGCATATCTGGCAAACTGCGTCACATTGAGGTACTTGTAGTAGTTCAAAAAAGATGGCATATCATATTTATATACAAATGTGACGTTTTTCAAATCATCTGGATCTTGTACGCCGTCCTCCTGACAAAACTGGATAATTTCTCTGACCGAATTTTCAAAATCGGCCTTTGCTTCCGCCACCGTATTGCCTTCTCCAAATATAACCGATTTTATATCTGGAGAGAAGACGCCAAAAGTACCGTCCTTACCTATCTCAATTAACGCAGTTCTCTTTTTCATCTTTATAATTATTTCAAAATCCTATTGTTTTTCTAAGCTTGCAGTATAACCCATGTCTTATTTCCTGTGATTCATGCCGCTCTATGTAAAGGAAATCCTCCCTATCCGGATGTCTATAAACATCATGGCTTCTGCCATTGCGCCATAAATACCAACCCTTCGACTCGGCAATTCGTCTCAATTCGTTCCACTTCATCTTATAGTTCATTTAGTATAGCTGCAAATTTATAACATTTTTGTTATAAAAATATCCAAAATTCACAATCCAAATAAAATTATTTCATCTTAAATATCAACATTTTATAATATTTTCACCACTCAATCACACCGAAAACTGAAATTCAACTTATTTTTTTTCGGAATAATCCGTGCCAACACCTCCATGATTATTCTGCAACCCAGCAATGATATTTTGATAAAGCCCGCAAGATTCAACTATGTTGCGAAAATCGCTCTTTTTCCCCTCATGAGGGTTCACATTTCTGCTGTGAAGGGGTAAATATTTTGAAAACTTTTGTATTTTTGCGACCTGTTAAATCCAATCCATATGAAAAAGTTATTTGTCATTGCCCTTTGCATGCTGCTTTCGCAGATGACGTGGGCACAGAAATTTTCCGTTCCGGAGATTCCGGGAGAGATTGAAAAAAGCGAATATGTCAGTTACGAGAAAGATTTCATCCGCTGCATGGACTGGCTGGAAAGCCACGCTCCGTCTGCCTCACAACGCAAGGAGGTCAACTCCTTTGTTCTGTGGTGGCTTAGCGGCACGCCCGATGTCCATATTGAAATGTCCACAGATGTCGTCAACTTCCAGAACGGCGACCTTATCATTCTTTATATCGGCGGATGGGCCAAATACAGCATCAACAATCCCGATGCCACCTACGCTGACGGCAGCATGGCCGGCATTGAAACCGTCATCAATTATTACCAGAAGCACAAGGATTCCATTGGAAAGGACAAAGGAGTGGAAGAGCTCATTAAACTGAAAAACAAGGGCACACTCCGGCAGCATGTGGAGTCTCAGTGGAAATAGGGTATTGCCAAATCACATACCGATAGGCGAACCGGCTTCACGTGATGGGATGAAGGCTGTTCTCTATACAATAAAAACACATGTTGATTGCGTTTAAGAAGCGACAAAGAAGGGATAGTGGAATAATGAAAACCAACACAGAAGTTGATTGGAGAATACGAGGGCAGGAGAACTACCTAAAAGGTGTGAAACTAATAGTCCGACCGTACAGTACCGGGAACGGGTGGGACCATGATCATTGTGAATTTTGTGGAGCAAAATTTTCCAACAATGAAGGAGATCTTCATCATGGTTACTCGACTATGGATTCTTATCATTGGATTTGCGAAGATTGTTTCAACGACTTCAAAGCCCAGTTCAAATGGTCGATTGATAGTGAATAGCAGTTGTACATCACACCCAGTGCCCGCAACATTCCTCGTACAAACGCAGCGCCGTACAAGACGACTCTGCATCTCGAACTTCTCGTGCCGTAGGTCTGCTACAAAACAAGTCTGTCATCAAACTACTGAAAATAACAAAGGTGAGAATGGATACCCCACCCTCACCTTTCAATTTTCAATTCTCAATTTTCAATTCTCGCTATTCAAGCGTGAAGCGCGACTCGCCCAACAGTCCGTTGTCGGAGAACACCTGCACGATGAAGGTGCCGCGCATCTCCTTGAACTTCTTCTGATCCTGTGCGGAAATGTCCCAGTACATGGTCACGGTCTCAGCCTTGTTGACATAGTTGACGCTGGCCTTGCAGGTGTATTGCAGCCGCTGGTCGCCGTTCATGAAAGAATAGGCATCAGACTTGCCCAGACTGAGCACGTGGCCATCGCCGGGGCATGAAATACGACAATAGATATTGTACGTTCCGGCGGGTACCAACGTGTTCTTCGCCAACGTCAGCGTGGTCTTGATACGCTCGGCATCGCGGGCCTTTTTGGTCTCCACTTCCGGATTGTTCTTGCTTTTCTTATAGACGCAGAACGCCCGTATGTTGTTGGCCGTAAGCTGCGCCGCCTCGTTCATCTTTTCCGACAGCTGCTGATTCTCCTGCTCCACAGCGGTCTTGGCGGCCTTGGTCTCCGTCAATTCAGTGTTGAGCCGCTCGTTTTTCTGCTCCAGTTCATGCTGGATATTGATCAAGCTATCCATCTGATGGACATACTCTTTCGAGATCTTCTGCACGCGCTCCAGTTTCCGCTTGATGCTGTTGTAATCGGCCTGACGTGCCATCAATCCTTCAATCTCAGCAATCTGAGCCATGATCACACTGTCTTTCTGCGACAGTGAGTCGGCCAGGTCGCCAGCTTCAGCCTTGATGCGGGCATGTTCAGCTTTGAGGGAGTCGAGCTGGCGCACCAAATCCTGATTGTTCTGTGTGGTTTCCTGCTCCTTCTGCACCACCTCTCTATAGGAGGAACTCTTCGTAAAATACAGGACGGCAAACAGTACCGTCGTGGCGAAAAAGACACAAGTCAGGATGGCCCACAAGCCAGCATGGTCGTTAACAAAATTTTTGTTCACATTTTTGTTGGTTGAATCAAATGTTTCCATAATTCATCGTATATTTGCACTCTATTTGAACTACAAAATTACTACAAAATTGCATTGTGATGATAAAAAATTTTTCTCTCCTAAACAATTTACTCTCAGTTTTTTACCCTCGTCTTTGTTTATCATGTGGTGATGTTCTTCAAGAAAATGAGGAACATTTGTGTCTGAATTGTCAGCTACATCTCCCCGAAACCGATTCGCACAAAGTCGAAAATCACCCGTTGGAACAGATTTTTCGAGGTCGTGTTCCGGTGGAAAACACCTATGCTTTTTTGAGTTTTCGGAAGGGAAATTGCGTACAGGAGATTCTGCACCAGCTGAAGTACAAAGGCAACAAGGAGGTGGGGGCATATTTGGGTGAAATGTATGGGAAGAAGCTCCGCGCCAAAGGCCGTCTCGCCGATGCCGACTGCATCCTGCCCATCCCATTACATCCTAAAAAACTCAGAATCAGAGGGTACAACCAGAGCGAATGGATTGCCAAAGGGCTGAGCAAAGGTTTGCAGATTCCCTACGACACGCACATTCTCGTACGCAGCACCTTCACGGAGACGCAGACGCGAAAGTCGCGCTTCAGCCGCTGGGAGAATGTGAAGGAGGTGTTCGCTGTGACGGATGGCGATGCAATAGCGGGCAAGCATGTCATCGTGTGCGATGATGTGCTCACCACGGGAGCGACCACCGAGGCGGCCGTACGGAAAATCTTGGAGGTGCCCGGCACACGCGTCAGCGTGGTGACACTCGCCACCGCCCAGTAAACTCAAGGTTTGTAGTATTCGCGCTCTTTCAACTGGTGCGCAGGCTTGTCCTTGTCGGGATTTCTACCATTTACCTTATTGATATACAGCCATTTGCCATTATCCTGCACAAAGCCATGGTTCACACTCGACTCCGGCACCATGAAAGCGGCCACATTGCCCATAAAATCATCCAATGGGGCGATATCGTCGAAAATAATCATGTCGGCGCTCTGCGTTTCATATACCACCGTGTGCGTCTTCGGGTCGCGCTTGCCCGTACCCACATCGTAGGTATGGTGCTCGTATTTCAACGAAAATACTGAGTTTTTGGCATAGTCGAAAATAATCCGATAGGCTTTATCGGTGTATTTTTTGAAAACATTCGCCCCAAAAACAGGACTCATATCTTGTTTAAAATACAGAATTTCAATCACTTTCTGATTGGTGAACATATCATTGCCATTCCAGCCGAGCAGCGTGTAATAGGTCTTGTTCTTCGTCTTGGTCATCACCATTTTATAATACACTGCCCCGTACCATTTCTTATGGTTGCCGATGGTGGTCTGCGGATTGTCCATGATGGCGCGTTTGTCGTACAGCGGATATACCTCGAATTTCTTGCGCCCATCGTTATACACTTGGATAAATCCGAAATTTTCTACTGTAAAATCATCTTTATAAATGAACCAAGTGAAAATCTTGAACAGCTTGTCGGGAGAGGCGAGCACGGAGAAATTCTTGACCGAATCCCAACCAAATTTGAAGGAGTTATCTTCTTGGAGGGTAAGTTCCAGCAGGTTCATGAAGTCGTCGTTGAGTCCGTAGCGTTCCACCTCGGTGCGGGCGGTCATGGCCTCCACGCGCAGCCGGTCGAGCGAGTCGGCCCAGTACTCAAAGTCGCAGCCCTTCCCCTTGCGCTGTCCGAAAACCGACAGCGCCATCAGCAAGGTGAGCAGGAAGAGCGACATTTTTTTCATTCTGCGGGTATGGGGATGGCTAATTTCAGGCGATGCTGGTCGTCAATGGCCCAGATCGAACCGTTGCTGTATGCGAATTTTTCAAAAGTGCAGGTCAGTTCATAGTAAGATTCCTCGTGGGTGATATAGTTATATTGGTAGAATAACCATGTTTTTTCCGCTGCGGGACCTAACGCGTCGTACTTCAAATAGTAGATGGACTTTTCGTCCACCTGACACGAGCCAACAGCAGCGCGTACGGGGATGGTTCTCAAGTAGGTGCCAAAAGCATCAAAAAAGGCCATGCCCGTGGCAGGATTGTACATCGCTAACTTTTTTTCTTTCAACGAGATAAACTGCGTTGGCTCAAATTTTTCTATAGACAAATGATTTCTCGAAAGTTCTTTCAACTGGAAATTCACATTGATCAAATCATGTAATACAACGTCGTAAAGCCATATTGTATTGTCTGTGGAGTAGGTGGCGAGGGAAATATTGTTCAGTCCAGCATCCATCAGGTTAAGGGGCTCCATCAGAGGATTCATCTTCTCATCCAAAAAAAGAATCATCCCTTCATCTTGATAGAACAACATGATTTTCAGCGGATTATCTACATCAACAGAGGCAATATCGCCCAACTGGAAATTGCTGTACTGGTAGGGGAACAGTTCGTTTCCATTGCGTGCGTATTTATAGAGTGTCGAACCGTCGATCACATAGACATTGCCGTTAGGATCCACCGACACGTTGGTACCTTTCACTCCCTCTATGGTGTGGCAATAATCGTTATTCTGCGCGAAAGCAGAGACGCAGAACGCCACGAACAGCAGGGCGAGAAGGGTGGTACGGAGGCCGTGGGCGGGTTTCATGGTTCGGGGTTGGTTGTTGATTAAATTTACAATTAACAATGTACAATTTACAATTAAAAATGAAGGGGTTATGGGGCGCCGTTCATCTTTTCATCCCTTCATCTTTTCCTCCCGGCATCACTCCCCGAACAGCTGCTGCAGCGCCTGGGTGAGGGTATCACCGCGCAGACCTTTCGCAAGGATTCGGCCGTCTTTGTCGATCAGGAAGGTGCAGGGGATGGAGGAGACGCCGTACAGTTTGGCGGCGGCGGAGCCCCACCCTTTCAGGTCGCTCACATGGTTGGGCCATACCAGCCCGTCCTTTTCGATGGCGCCCTTCCATGCGTTGAGGTCCTTGTCGAGCGACACGCTGAACACCTCGAAACCTTTGTCGTGATACTTTTGGTACATTGATACCACATGGGGATTCTCGCGGCGGCACGGACCGCACCAGGAGGCCCAGAAGTCAATCAGCACCACCTTGCCGCGCAGGTCGGAGAGCTTGCGGGTTTTGCCCGTCGGGTCGTTGAACTCCAGTTCGGGGGCGATGCTGCCTTCCGCCGTGCGGAACTGCGGGGTGTTGATCTTGTTCCAGCGGTCTTTCACCAGCGGATGCTCGGGATAGAGGCCGTTGAGCGCCGACACCACCTCGGTCTGGATAGCCTTGTCTTGCGAGAAGTTGTCCAAGAACATCAGGGCGGCGAGGTCCGACTTGTGGTCCAGCATCAGCTGGCGAGCCTTGGCCGTAGCCCCTGCATCGCGTCTGTTGAACTCCTGCTGGTAGCCGTTCACAATATTCTGCACATTCGTCTGTGCGCTTTGTATCAACTGGTTACCCATCGTCTTCAGCAACGTTGCCGTGCTGGTCTCCCCTTCCCTACTGTCGGCCACACGCTGGGCATACTCGCTTACCAAACCCGCAATGCGGTTGCCGAATGCCACTTGCGCCTTCGGACTGTCCATCTTTCCATCATAATACTCATCGTCATACTGCGCCACCAACTCCTCAGCTTTCGTCATATAGTTATTCAACAGAACGTCAATCTCTTCGCGATAATCGCTGTTGCTCTTGGTATAAGCCGTAAGATTCATGACGAAATCGTTATAGCCTTGGATAGGTGCCGGCAACGAATTCTCGAAAGCAGGCTGCACCGCCGTAACAAAATTGCGGTAAGAGGCGAAGTAGTTTTTCATCACCTTCAACACCTTGATGGCGGCGTTGATGTACTGTTCTGCCGACTTTTTGTCCACCGTACCCTTGGGCGCATAACGTCCTGTGAGGGCTACCAGCGAGTCGTTTTGCTCCAGCGCCGCGCTGATGTCGTCAGCCATAGTGCTGAACGACTGGTGATAAGGATGGAATTTGGAAGTGAAAGTCGTGAAATACAGTTGCTTGCGATCGGTCTGCACCGCATGGTTCAAGCTGTCAAGCACTTTCTGACGAGAGACGAACACATCGGTAAGATTCTTGATGAACAGCATCGATTCGGAGCCGCTGACGGCGGGCACATTCTGGAGGTTGCTCTCATCGATGGTCAGCGTAATGTTGTCGCCCGGATTCAGGCAAAGCAAAAACGACTGGTTGCTCGAAAACGCCAGAGCGTATAGATCCGTGGAGGGAATTTTTGTCTTGAGGGTAAACTGGTTATCGCTAATCTTCGCCTTCCCATACACGGGAGCATCCTTGTCGTAGGCCGACTTCAGCTCCACACTTTCCGACTTGCCGTTCAGCAAAGTGACTTTTAAAGTGACATTCTGTGAAAATAAAATGTTTGTCATCAGAAGGATGGCAAACATGACGAGGAAACTTTTCTTATTCATTTTTATATATTTACGGATACGAAAGGTCAGTTGAGGAATTTGAAGATGGAGTGTTCGAATTGTTCTTTAGCATATTTTAGGGTGATGCTCATGGATTTTTTGTTCGAGCTGGGGAATTCGTACATGGCGTTGGTCATAATTTTCTCCACGATGGAACGCAGTCCGCGTGCGCCAAGATTCAGTTCCACAGCTTTTTCCACGATGTAGTCAATGGCTTCGTCATCGAAGGTGAGTTGGATGCCGTCGAGGTCGAAAAGTTTAACAAACTGCTTGACCAGGGCGTTTTTGGGTTGGATGAGGATCTGCTTCAACGCAGCGGCATCGAGTTTATCGAGACTGGTGATAACCGGGAAACGTCCGCAGAGTTCGGGTATCAGTCCGAACGACTTAATATCCTGAAGGGAAACGTATTGCAGTAGGTTATCCTTGTCGATGTTGCGGTTTTTGGCATTGTAGCCGATGACGTTGGTGTTCATCCTTTCAGCGATGATGTGGTCGAGGTTGTTGAACGCTCCCGACCCGATGAAAAGGATGTTCTGGGTGTTGACCTGGATGAACTGCTGTTCGGGGTGTTTGCGACCTCCCTGCGGTGGCACGTTCACGATCGAACCTTCCAGCAGTTTGAGCAGTGCCTGCTGCACGCCCTCGCCCGACACGTCGCGGGTGATGGAGGGGTTGTCGGCACCCTTGCGCGCCACCTTGTCAATCTCGTCGATGAAGACGATGCCACGCTCGGCGCGGGCCACATCGTAGTCGGCGGCCTGCAGCAAGCGCGACAGGATGCTTTCCACATCCTCGCCCACATAACCGGCTTGTGTGAATACGGTGGCATCCACAATGCAGAACGGCACCTCCAACATCTTGGCAATCGTTCTGGCTATCAAAGTCTTGCCCGTACCTGTTTCGCCCACCATAATGATGTTCGACTTCTCAATCTCCACATCATTCTCGTTCTTTTCAGCGTACAAAATACGTTTGTAGTGGTTGTATACGGCCACGGAAATCACCCGTTTCGCCTCATCCTGCCCGATGACGTACTCATCCAACCGTGCCTTGATCTCGGCAGGTTTCAGCAGTTTGATTTTGGGGGCTGGCGGGGCTGCCTTCACATGACTCTCGTCCAGCAGCTGCAAGGCGGCTTTGGCGCAGGTTTCGCAGATGGCACCCGAAAAGCCATAAATCAATGGTTCATCTTTGGTCTCCGGACAACCGCAGAAGCTACAATAGCCTTTCGTTTTGGTTTGCTTTGCCATACTTATTTCTTTCCCAGCACTTCGTCAATCATGCCGTACTCTTTGGCTTCGGCGGCCACCATCCAGTAGTTGCGGTCGCAGTCTTTCCACACCTGGTCGTAGTCTTTGCCCGAGTGGTTGGCGATGATTTCGTAGAGTTCTTTCTTGAGTTTCTGAATTTCGCGAGCTTCGATTTCGATGTCGGAGGCCTGACCCTGTGCGCCACCCAGCGGCTGGTGAATCATCACGCGGGAGTGCGGCAAAGCGAAGCGCTTGCCCTTCGCGCCGGCACACAACAGCACAGCCGCCATAGAGGCCGCCATGCCCGTGCAGATGGTCGATACATCAGGGTTGATATACTGCATGGTGTCGTAGATGCCCAAACCGGCATGTACATACCCGCCAGGGGAGTTCAGGTAGATCTGGATGTCGCGTTCCGAATCCTGCGACTCCAAAAACAGCAGCTGCGCCTGGATGATGTTGGCCACGTCGTCGTCGATCGGCACGCCGAGGAAGATGATGCGGTCCTTCATCAGGCGGGAGAACACGTCCAGCTGGGTGATGTTCATCGGACGCTCCTCGATGATGTAGGGAGTGAGATAGTCGCTGACCGCCGACATGTACTTATCGACGTGCAGACTGGAGATGCCGTGATGTTTGACGGCGTAGTTTCTGAAATCGTTCATGAATTATTCTGCTTTAGGGGTTGCTTTTTTGGTTTTGGCAGGCGCTTTCTTGGCTTTCGGCTTGGCCTCTTCAGCGGGAGCTTCAGCAGGCTCTGCTGCGGCTTTCTTGGGGGCAGCTTTCTTGGTCTTCGGCTTTTTCTCCTCTTTCTTATCCTCCTTAATACCATAAAGCTCATCGGCGAACTCCTTGAAGGTCACTTTTTTAACTTTGATCTTCATCTTCTGCTGCAGCACGTTGCCGATGGCCTCGTCGAACAGCTGGTCGTAGATGTTCTTCACCGTATCTTTGTTCTTGAGGGTGTCGGCCACCATAGCATCCACGCGCTCGGCCACATCTTCGGCATTGAACTGGGCGAAGTAGTTCTTCATGAAGAAATCGCGCACATAGTTGCGGACGTTCTCTTCGGTGATCTGGATGTTGTTCTCCTTGGTGAGCTTGTTCTCGATGAGCTGCCACTTGAAGGAGTTGAGGTATTTGTCGAACTCTCCATTCAGCTTCTCTTCGGTCATATCCTCTTGAGCGGCAAGGATGTAGCGACGGAGGAACTCTTCGGGCAACTCAATCTTGAGGTTGTCAACGAGGGTGGTGATAGCGTCGTTCATGAATTTCTGACGGATGGAGGTGGCGTATTCGGCCTCCACTTTGGCGGCACCTTCTTTGCGGAGTTCTTCCACACTCTTCACCTCACCTTTCGGGTAGGCTTTCTTGAAGAAGTCGTCGTTGAGTTCGGCCGGTTCGAGGTGACCGATGTACTTGATGGTCATGGCGCGCATGTCGGCTTCTTCCTTATTGATCATCTCGGGAGTGGTCTTGAGGAAGGTGGCGAGCTTGTTCTCGTCGTCGAAGAGGGTGTGAACGTCGGCAGTGACCACCTCTTTCACGTTCTTGCCGATGAAGAGTTTCTTGCCGGCCTCGCTGAGGTCGTTGGCATAGAAGTTGCCGTTGTCGTTCTCGTTGAACTCCACGGTCACGAAGTCGTTGTCGGCGATGGTTTCGGGAGAGGTGTACTGGCCGTGGCGTTTGCGCAGGTCATCCACAAAGCGGTCGATCTCCTCGTCGGTAGCCTTGATCTGGTAGCTGGTGATCTCGGGCAGCTCCTCATAGTTGATGTCGAACGGCTTCTGAGAAGCGATTTCGAAGACGAAGACAAACTTGTCGGGATTTTCGAAATCTACCACAGTTTTGTCGTTCACCGGCAGCGGTTCGCCGAGGGTCTCGATGTTGTTTTCGCGGATATACTTGTTGAGTTCGTCAATCATCAAGCGGTTTACTTCGTCGGCGATGAACGACTTCTCATACATTTTCTTAATCATCGGCATGGGGGCGTTGCCCGGGCGGAAGCCGGGGACCTGTGCCATTCTGCGCTGCTTTTTCAGTGCATTTTCTACGTTTGCTGCGTAATCTTCTTTGCAGATTTCAATGGTGACCAACTGAATCTGCTCGCTCTTTTTTTCGTTCTGAATCTTCATGTATAGATACTATTTAATTAATATACAATTTGCGGGTGCAAAAATACGAAACAATTGGCAAACAACAATGTTCAATGCCAAATAAAATTTTTTATTGTTTTTTTGTATTTTTGCCGCACTAATTCTAAACTCCTTACAAACGCCACGAAATTTTATTTTCATTTTCATATTTAACTGAAAGAGGATTCGATCATTATCAACCCCTAAAAACCAATCCCATGAAACGTATGATTTTCGGATTGATGGCGGTGCTGCTGGTGGTTTCGCTCCGCGCCCAAACCGACACCAACTACTGGCACTACCACGAACTGATTTATAAGGCCGAGTGCGCCCTGTTCGACAACAATAAAAATGTGGAACAAGGTTTCCAGTATTACGACCAAGCCTTCAACAATTTCGAATTCAACTACTTGCACGACCTGGTGAATGCGGCGCAGCTGGCGCACTACTACCATCGTGATGAAATGAAGTATTTGAAGAAGGCCGTCGGATACGGCTTAAGGCCCATCCATTTAGACAATGTTGCTGCTTGGAAAAACACGGACACACAAAGCCGTTTTCTTGAATTTTACCAGAGCGAGGAAGGACAAGCACTCCGGCAGCAATATCTCTCCACCATCAATCAGGAATATCTGGCATGGCTCTATCGGTTTAGTTTGCAGGAAGTAAAATACCGGCGTTCGCCCGATCCTGACAAGTTATACAGGGGCAGATTTATACAGTGGGACCAGCAGCTTCTGGAGAAAATTGAGGAGTTGGGATTCCCGGGTGCAAGACTTGTGGGCATTGACGACTCGCTTCTTTACATGGAATTGGACAACAAAGATTTGGATTTCAACCATTTGGTGCAAATGAGTGCCGACAGCTTATGTTCAACGGCCGACACCACTCCTTTCCCTATGGTATTCGGTACCGATACCCTTTGGGTGCAAGTGGTCGATCCCACCTATTCCTGCTTCGATCTGAACACCGGCAATCCATCACAAACTTTGCCCACCATCTATTTGGTGCACCACGGCTGTCCGCTAAGGAGCTTTGCCTTAATTGATGATGAAATTGCCAAAGGCAATCTCCATCCACGAGAATTCGCCTACATAATAGACATTTCACAAGATGCGAATTACTACGATGCATCCACTTGTGACTGCGGCAAGTATGCCAATTGCTATTTCCGTATGGGCAATGGTGACCAAGCTTTATGGAAGTTCCTCTTTATGTCTGAAGATGAGACCGATGCGTTGCGGAAAAAATATTGGATTGTGCCGCTACGGGTGGAACGGGCAAAAACAGATTTCGGTGAGGAACACGGCTATCGTTTCAACTGGGGAATGAATAACTGCTTTAAATAATGACTTTCATCCACAACTTGTAATTATATAAACCTACAAACACATAAACCACGATACCCATGAAAAAACTCATCCTCCTTACCTTGCTCGCACTTCCCCTCCTGTCCGCTTTCTCGCAATCAGAAGGATGGAGAGCGTACTGCTCCCTGAAATTTCAGGCGCAGCACGCCTTTGAAAAAGATGACTATGAGGAGGCATTAACCCATTATCAGCAAATGCTACAGATTTATGGACAAATTGTGGATTACGCGGATATGAGGAATTTTTGTGTGGCGGCGGCAATGTGCAGCGACACAAATTCAGTGCACCAGACCCTGCTCGCGCTCGCGAAAAACAAATGCTTCGACATCAGATTTTTGGACCTTCCTATTTTCAGTTATTACAAAAAGAAAAATTGGTGGGCGGAATGTGATTCCCTTTCCCATATCTACGGACATAAAAACCAGTGGTATATCGACACCCTGAAGCAAATGCAAATCGCTGATTCTGTGGTGCGGTATGCATATACTCATGCCGACATGGCGGTTCGTGACTCTATAAGAGCCATTATGGTGGCGATGGATTCTGTACATACCCTCCAATTGGAACAACTTATCAAAGAACATGGTTTGCCCACATTCCGGAATGTGGGATATGAGGGATTTTATAGTGCTTATATCATCATGATGCATGTCCATCCGCAACTGCAAGATTCTCTTATTGAGAAACTTATCCCATTGATGGAGAGCGGAGATGTGCCCCGTGATAAAATGGCCTATCTGATCGATCGCAGTCTGATCATAAAGAGATTGCCGCAACGATATGGCTGTCAGGTATATCGGAGCGGAAGGTCACAGCCAGTGGAAGATATCGACCATCTGAATGAGCGCAGGGAGGCGATGGGACTTTGTCCCGTGGATATAGAAAAATTGAAAACAAAGATTGTGGATTACGACTAACAAAATTTCACAATAAAACACTCACATTTTCCGTTCATTAATAAAAATAAAAACCATGAAAAAGTATTTGATTTTTGGATCATTAGTTTTGTTATTTTGTTTAGCAGGTTGCATGAAAGAACGGAATTGCGACTGTGCAGAGATGTTAACTGGCAAATTTGTCGTGTTGGAAGAACCCTACAGAACCACTTACCCGTATTGGAAAGAGGGGTTGAAGATCACCGCGCATTTTATCGACTCAACTGGGCAAGTTATGCCTATTCATGGACAAATCCCCAAAACACTTCCTGTTGGGGACACCGTCGATGTGAATATTTGCCTGAAATACAATTATTATCGTCCAGGAAGGATTCATACTGAAGACAGATTCGGAACTTTTACCATCAATTGTATCGAAAGGTTGTAAAAAGATTTGAAAACAAAACTGTGGATACGGCTCCAACAATTGAATAGAATTAATACGGGACTTCGCGAAAGTTGCAAAAACCATTATGTGCAAGATCCTGCCGCTCATTACCATCGTATAGTACACACGATCCATCCACTTTATCGCTGTACAACTTTCTGAAATAGTCCATTCCTTTGAAAAAGGTGGTGTGGCAGGTATGTGCCGACTTGATTTCATATATTTGAAGATGGTCGAATGAAGTTTCCTCAATGAGGTCAACCTCATTTTGCGATTTGTCACGATAAAAATAAAGGTGTGGGATTTCCCCTTTGTGATAATATTGTTTCATCATTTCCGCCACCACATAGTTCTCAAAAATGGCACCTCGCAGAGGGTGAGTAGCAAGCTGCTGTTCGTTTTCAATCCCCAGCAGAAAACAAAGCAGTCCTGTATCGTAAAAATACCGTTTGGGAGTTTTGACAATCCTTTTGCCGACGTTTCGGTAATATGGTGGAAGGACAAACGTAATGTAGGAGGTCTCCAAAATACTGTTCCAATGCTGGATGGTTTTCATATCCACCCCAAGTTCATTGGCAAAGTCGGACGGCACGAACTCGCAGGCACATCTTCCTGCCGACAAACGTACAAACTGCCCAAAAAGAGAAAGGTTGCGTATGTTGACAATCTGCCTCAAATCCCGTTCCACGTATGTGGTATAGTATGCAGAATAAACATCTTTGGGAGGCAACTGATGTGCCCATACTGCTGGAAATCCCCCACGCAGTAGCAATGTATCTGTGCTGATTGTTCCTCTTTCGGATAGCTCCCCTATCGAAAGCGGCAGCAAAGTTAGTACGGCAGTCCTCCCGACTAACGATTGTGTGACTTTTTCCAGCAGTGCGAAGTTGCTGCTCCCAGTTAAGATGTAGTGCCTTGAACGGTCTTCATCAGCCGCAATCTGAACGTATGAAAACAATTCTGGCAAATGTTGCGCCTCATCAATAATTAACCCTGATCCGTAATGTCGCAGGAGATTCAAGGTGTCCGCTGCCACTTTTTCGCGCAAATCCAAATTCTCCAAATTGATATATTCATAATCAGGAAAAGTCTCTCTGCATAACGTTGTCTTCCCTGATTGACGAGGGCCGGTGATAGTGACAACGGGAAAAATCTTGGAGAGTCTTAAAATTTCTTCTTGTAATATTCTATGAATCATTATTTTATATAAAATATGGACAAAATTGGAGTTAAAATCCTGTTTCGCCTGCAAAAATACAAATAAAAATCAAATCTCATAAAAAATCATCTCCCCTTTTGCCACATTTTTTATAAGCTCTTTAATCCTCACAAACATAAGTCGGTGAGATATGTGTTATAAAAATTGAACTCAGACCGTGCGGTACCCGCCGCTCTTCTTGCTGCCGGTGTGCTCGATAAGTCCCTGTTTCCGGAGTTCGGAAAGGCAGCGCTCGATGGTGCTTAATGAATATTTCGTTCCGGCGATGATGTCCGCCGAATTGCAGTTGGCGTGATTCTCGATATAAGAAAGAACCTCTCGAATCTTCTCATCCGGAGGAGTGGCTGGCTTCCGCTTGCCGTCTGTAGATACTGAAGTTTCAGCACCTTCTTTTCCGCCCGATACCACATCCTTCATCCTCATAAACTCCGCTATCCTTTCGGCAATCTCCGCACTGGTTTTGGGTTCCAGTTGGAACGCGGTGGGGTTCTTCTTCCACGGCATCTTCTTCATCACCACCACGTTGTCCTGGCACGACTGGATGTACTGGAACGGCACTAACAGCGTTGTCGTGATGCGGATGAACGCCTCCTCGCCGAACAGTTGCTCCAGATGCTTCATGGAACCCAGCCGCGTGTAACTTTTGTTCTGTACCGTATAAACAACGGTGAAATTGCGTTGCTGCTGGCAATAGAAGATCTCATCAATGGAGACAAACTGGATGTTGCTGCTTTTGTCTGTAACATCCAGCATGCGGACACGCTCGTACACAATTTCTCTTTCTTTATCCAATGACTGTCGCAAATGCTGACGTTCCCTGAACAAATAAGGAAAAATGTTCAAGGCAAAATTACGTCCAATGGCAAAGAACAAGATTCTCGAGTAGAATGCATAGGGACCAATCAATTCGACAAGTTGTGCATTTCGTGATGCTATATAGGGATATGCAATGCACAGATCAACAACACCTACTACAATAGCAATAAGCACAACCATCAACCAGTAAATCCGAAAACCTTTTAGAAAAAGTTTAGGATATAAGAGAAAGTAATTGATATACACTGTACCTATCAATATGAATCCAGAAAAAAACTCCTTGAAGAGGTTACCTGAAGATGGGCGAAGTAAACAGTTTGTAGCAAAAAACCAAAGAAATATGGCACTGGATAAGACATTCAGCAAAATGATGGCAATTGTTTTCAGGTGTTTGTTTTTCATAGAGGTAATTTGTGAATGAGGGTGCAAAGATACGCTATTATCCCTTACCGTCCCGCCCCAAAAATCATTTTATCCCCTCACAAAAGCCATTTTCCCCTTCACCCATATACGAAATCAATTATTTTATAATATATTGATTAACAGTGTATTATTACCCCGTAAGAATTATTCATTTCTACCAC
>JAEEGF011272328.1_pt1 | contig 33007 bp, 25 predicted proteins | sample 9134171 | NCBI WGS metagenome assembly JAEEGF01 (sample SAMN16246542, study PRJNA631951) | gut metagenome | biome: gut microbiome; feature: rumen; material: AP-attached | host: Bos | place: Iran: Karaj | collected 2018-10
CTATCAAATCTCAATAGACAGATATTAGCAACTAGAAATACTGTAGGAAAGCTAAAGGTAGATGTGGCAGAAGAACGAATAAAATCGATAAATCCTGATGCCATAGTCCATAAGAAAAAAGTATTCTATCTGCCAGAGACGGCATCTGAATTTGATTTTACCCAGTATGATTATGTAATTGACTGCATTGATACCGTAACAGGAAAGCTGAAACTGATAGAAGAGGCAATAAGATGCAATACTTTAGTCATATCCAGCATGGGCACGGGGAATAAGGTAGATCCGACAAAGCTCAAGGTGTGCGACATCTATGAGACTGAAAATGATCCGTTAGCTAGAGTGATGAGAAGAGAGCTTAGAAAAAGAAATGTAAAGAGCCTTAAGGTGGTGACATCGACAGAGGGGGCCATAAAGCCTATAGATGATGAGGATTCCTGCAGAAATAACAGCATCTGTCCTCCGGTTAATAAGAATAAATGCACTATCAGAAAGCAGGTGCCAGGCTCGACGGCCTTTGTGCCATCAGTTGCCGGGCTGATCATTGCATCAGAGGTGGTAAAAGATCTTACAGGCTTTACCGCTAAAGGAAGAACAAAATAGTGCAATTGTAGACCGAAGGTTGTATTTGCTAACTTAAAGAAAGAACCCAATAGGGCAATTGTTTTATCGTGAAAAAGAACTATGCAAGGCAATGGACTGTTGCCTTGAAAAGAAATAAAGCGGAAGACAATTAAAAACCGCGAATTTCAAATAATATATATGAATTACATGAGGAGGAAGGAAACAGCATGGTAACACTTACACCAACTAGATTACGTACAAGGAAGACACCTAGTGGTCTTTATACTATTGAGGTTGAATTATGGAGCATTACGGCAAACTCTGTAGATAATCTCAAGAAGTTCTCAGCGGATTTCCAGAATCTTAATCTTTTTGAAATCGATCCCCCAGATCTTATCGAAGGAGATGTTACTTTTGCTAGATCAACATCTAATGAGTATGCTTGGTATGAAGGACTTTTCAATACATTTATTTCAATGCCTACAAATGGTTTTATTTTCAATGCAGATGAGCATTTAAGGCAGTCAAATGTAATGAGAGTAGATAGAAATGGAAGCTCAATGACAAATATCGGACGTGCTGATAAGATTATTGATGGTTTCTATGGCTTTGTAGAAGGTTTTTGGAGAGATTATAAGCAGGCTCATCCAGAGGCATTAAAGAATGTAAAGGTTACTGTTGCGCAGAACCCAGGAGCAGAATATAAGGTAGTAGACGGAAGGGTTTGCGTAAAGTACGATTCATTGTTCTAATTGAAAAACAGGGGTTTTTATGAGAATTAAGAGATATGTGGTAATGGTTCTTTGTGCTTCACTAGCATTATCTGCCGCAGGTTGCGGCAGGACAGCAGATAATAAGGGGACTACTTCTGCACAGGCTCAGCCGGCAAATGGAGAGGAAGGAGCCGGGGCAAGTACAAATGCTGAAAATACACAGGCACAGCAGCAGGTAACTACAGAGAGCACTTTGGAAAAATCAGAAGAAGAAACTACTTCGACTGAAAAGGGAAAATTTGACTATGAAATTCCTGAAGTGAGCATTGAGAAAAAAGAGCTTCCGGATGAAGAGGATATCCAGTTTGTGCAGAATCTAAAGCTGGGCTGGAATCTTGGAAATACTTTTGATGCTGCTGATGTCAGGTCAATAACAGCTGAAAATGAACTTGATTATGAATCGACCTGGAATGGAGTAGTAACTACCCCGGAAATGCTTGATACCATAAAGGCTGCGGGTTTTGATACAATAAGAATTCCAGTCAGCTGGCACAATCACATGACAGAGGATGACTATGTCATAAGTGAGGTATGGATGGACAGAGTTGCCGAGGTAGTAGACTGGGCAATAGATGACGGTTTTTATGTCATCATAAATATCCATCATGACAATACCATAGAAGAAAATTCCAATTGCTTCTTTTATCCATCAAGTGAATACTATGAGCAGTCAGAAAAGTATGTTACTGCTGTCTGGACTCAGGTTGCAGAGCGTTTTAAGGATTATGATGAGCATCTGATATTCGAATCGCTTAATGAGCCTAGATTAGTAGGCACAAGTCTTGAATGGATGATAAATAATAGCGAAATGAGTCTTGACGCAATGGAATGCATTAATAAGCTTAATCAGGTTTTTGTTGATGTAGTAAGAGCAACGGGCGGAAATAATGCGACAAGATATATTACGGTTCCAGGCTATGCAGCATCATGGGATGCAGCTGTTAATGATAATTTTAAGGTGCCAGAAGATACAGTAGAAAATAGGCTTCTTGTTACTGTACATGCCTATATTCCATATTTCTTTGCACTTGCAGATGAGAGCACAAAGGGCTCTGTTTCTGATTTTGACATAAACAGCTCGGATTCTACCGGAGAAATTGATAGAATGTGCGAAGCTCTTTATGATAAGTTCGTTTCAAAGGGATGCCCTGTAATAATAGATGAAATGGGTGCAGTTTCAAAAACTGACAATTTCCAGGATAGAATTAACTGGGCAACTTATTATGTAGCAAAAGCAAGAGCTAATGGAATCACCTGCCTATGGTGGGATAATAATAGCTTTGATAATGGACAGCTTGGAATATTTAACAGAAGATTAAATAAGATTCCGTATAAATTATTAGTAGAAGCAATGCTTAAATATTGCGAGTGATTTTAGGAGTTAGATATAGATAGGAGAAGGAAATGAGACTTTCATCATTAGTAAAGAGAGCAGCAGCGTTTGTAATGGCATCTATGCTTTCATTTTCTGCTGTAACAGCCATGCCGGTAGCAGCAGCTCAGAGTACTGAAACAAATAGTAAAGCAGCAGATTCAGCTTCATCAGAGGCCAAATATGTGATGGGAAAATCTGTAGCAAAGTACAATTTAGAAGGACAGAAGATTCCTGTAACAGCAGGACAGAAGGTAGTTAATAAAATAAAGGTAGGCTGGAATCTTGGAAATACCTTTGATACTAGTAACTGTACCTGGCTTTCAAATGAGCTTGATTATGAGACAGGCTGGGGAGTTCATAAGACTACTAAGGAGCTTATCTCGTTAGTTAAGGCACAGGGCTTTAATGCAATAAGAATTCCTGTATCGTGGCATAATCATGTATCAGGTTCAGATTATAAAATCAGTGATGCATGGCTTAATAGAGTTCAGGAAGTAGTAGATTGGTGTATTGAAGAGGATATGTATGTTATCATAAATATTCATCATGATAATGATATTTCATCAAACAGCAAAGCTTTCTTCTATCCATCAAAGCAGTATCTTAATCAGTCGGAAAAGTATGTAAAGGCAATCTGGAAGCAGATTGCAGTTAAATTTAAGGATTATAGCCAGAAGCTCATATTCGAATCATTAAATGAGCCAAGACTTATCGGAAGCAATTATGAATGGTGGTTTAATCCAAATGCAGCTGAGTGTCAGGAAGCAGCAGAATGCATTAATGTTCTTAACCAGGATTTCGTAGATGTTGTGCGTGCAACAGGTGGCAAGAATAAGTACCGTTTCCTTATGGTACCGGGCTACGGCGGATCTGTTGACGGAATAACAAATAAATATTTTGAAGTACCTAAGGATACCGTAAAGCAGCATCTGATTCTTAACTGCCATAACTATGCACCATACAGTTTTGCACTTCAGAAAATGAATGAAGGCGGTGTTAAGGTATTTAAGACTGATTCAGCTGAGGCAAGAAATACAATTCTTGCAATGATGAAGAATCTTTATAATAAGTATGTATCAAAAGGACAGCCTGTAATGATCGATGAGTTCGGTGCCTTCAATAAGGAAAATAATACGACCTCAAGAGCAAATCTTGCAAGATATTATATAGCAGCAGGCAAGGCATACGGAATTTCATGCTTCTGGTGGGACAATGAGGGATTCTCAGCATCAGGAAATGAAGAATCTTTTGGACTTTTTGATAGAAAGAATCTTACTGTAAAGTTCCCTAAGATCGTTAAGGGACTTAAGCAGTATGCTAAGGTATTAAAATAATCAGGTGAGCTGCTCATAAATTAAGCGCACCGATAAAGCAGAAAATTTCTTTCAATAAGTATAGTAATTAAAACATAATTATCACGATTGTATTAAATTGCTAATTGAGATAATATAAGACCATGAGCCATAGGGTTCATGGTCTTATTTTTTTGAAGGAAGTTTACTGTAAAAGCAGGGAATAGGCCTTAAAAGCAAGAAGCAGGTAGTAAAAATAGTTGGCAAAATCAGGTAGCAAAAGTAGGTAGCAAAAATAGGTAGAAAAAGCAGGTAGCAAAATTAGGTAGTAAAAGTAGGTAAAAAACAAGATGTAGGCAAAAGAATGCAAGAAGTAAGATGTAATAATCTGAAGAAGAAAGTATAATTAAAAGAGGTAAAATGGCTACAAAAAATTTAGAAAAAAGGAGAAATGTATGGGAAAGGAATTAAAGGTACCGGTACTTGATTTTAAGAAAAAGGAGCTGGTTGAAAATGAGGCAATGGCCTTTGTAAGAGAGATGAAGATCGGCTGGAATGTCGGAAATTCACTTGATGCCGTTGCTAGAAGCATGCCGGAAAAAGAAACAGATACAGAAACCGCATGGCACAATCCGTTAATAACTAAAGAACTGATAAAGGCAGTGAAGGATGCAGGCTTTAAAACCATAAGAATACCAGTGTCCTGGCATCAGCATGTAGCAGGAGAGGATTTTATAGTAAGCAGGGCCTGGATGAAAAGAATAAGAGAGGTGGTAGATTACTGCATAGACCTTGATTTAAAAACAATCCTGAATACTCATCATGATATAAATAAGGAATTCATCTATCCGGATAATGAGCATACAGCAAACGCGGAGCGCTTTGTAGCCTGTGTTTGGAAGCAGATAGCTGAAGAATTTAAAGAATATGATGATAGACTTTTATTCGAGTCACTTAATGAGCCTCGTCTTGCAGGTACGCCTCTAGAATGGGAGCCTGATTATACAATAAAGGAAGTAAGAGAAGCAGTTAGAAATATAAATGCAATGAATCAGGCCTTTGTAAATAGCGTAAGAGAGGCAGGAGGAAAGAATAGGGACAGATACCTTGTAGTTACAGGTTATGCCGATGCAGCAGAGGGCGTTCTGACAGAAGACTTTGAAATGCCAAAGGACACCGTAGAAAATAGACTGATCCTCAATATTCATATGTATAGACCTGTAAGATTTGCCTTCGATGAGGAATTTAGAGAAAATAAGACTGATAAGTTCGAAATAGATGACCCGGAATCCATAGAGCCTATAAATGATGTAATAGATAAGGCTTATGAGAAGTTTGTTACAAAGGGAATACCAGTAATCATAGATGAAATGGGTGCTGTTGATAAAAATGACAATACTCAGTCGAGAATAAATTATAATGCGTATCATGCAGCTATTGCAAAGAGTGCAGGAATGATGAACTGTTACTGGGATAATGGAAGAGTAGATAGAAAAGCAGATTCCTTTGCGCTTTTTGATAGAAAGACAGCGAAGGTACTGTATCCAGAAATAATAGAAGCACTTATAGTGAATTCTTAAATTGAAGTTACCGAAAGGTATGAATGTGCTGAATGGTTACCAAAACAGTCTTAAGGTTTCTAGGATTCCATAAAGCATTGGTTATGCTGATACTGATATTAATAAAAAACATACTATACTATTTATGAAGAGGAATTATTAAGATTAGGGAGGAGATAGATATGAGTGAAATACCGTATGATAAAATTCCGTATGATAGCGTAAGAATATTTAAAGGCGAAGGGAGGTTTCTTATAATACCGTATATTGAACATATGTCAGGAGCACATGTTGAAGGAGAGAAAGTGATAAATGTTGAAGATAGTGTGGATTCAGTCGAATTAGGAAAACTTATACTTAAAGTTAAGGAGTACATATTAAAAGCACCTGTTTCAAGACGTTTACCAAAAGAATTACTATCTAACTGGGAAACAAATAGTAAATATAAAAGTGAAAAGGCTTTTTGGAAAAACAATAATTATGGGTGGGTTGATATTAAAGAGAATGGTGAATGCGAAATTTATACAGTAGTTAAATCTGAAAAGCCCTTTACTAATCCGCAAGATATAATAAAAGAAATAAAGACAAAAGAAGACGCAGAGGAAATAGGAAAAGCTGTAATAGATGTATTTAATGCTTCAGAAGAATTTTATAAGAACTATGTTCCGCCAAAGAAAAAGACAACTAAGGAAATAGAGCTATTAGAAGGAGAAAAACTTATCTTTAAGCTACCAAAGGAAAAAGACTGGAAGGATATGGAAGATGAAAGTGCAGCTGAAATATATCAAGCATATGAATGTGAAAATGCATATGGTGAATTAACTGCGATGATGAATTTCGGAATAGCGGCAGAATTAGATTGCGATGTAAGAGAAGAAAATATAAAAAAAGTCTGGGAAAGTTTTAATGAAAAAGCTAAGGAATTTGAGTATAAAAAAGAAGAAAATGGCATTTTTAAAATAAGGGCTGAGTTTAAAAACAAGAATGTGCATAAATTATCATATATCTTAAATCATGGAGACAATGATATATTAGAATGCACTATAGAGGTATATCAACCAAATAGAAGAAAGAAACTAGATGAAAAACTTGTAAAGCAATTTCAAGAAATTGTTCTTAGTTGTAAGCTGGAACAGAAGTAAGCTGGAACAGAAGTTCTGTTGTACTCATTCGTTTATGAAAATATATACACTCTTTTGAAATACTAAGCTATACACGTAGTCTATGTACTTTAATCTCTCATCCGAATGGGGATTAAAGACCGTTTTGATATATAAAATATAAGAATCATCACAAAGTCTAATTTAAGTTCAATCATTAAAAAGATAATAGTAGCACTTATAGTGAATTCGTAAGATTGGTTTATATATTTATACATATCCTCTTTTATAATAATGCCGAAAAGGACGCGTAAAGGTCTGAAATTTTATAAATTTTATATGGCAGAAAAACACGTGCAAAAAAGAAGAAGTTCTGCTATAATAAGATGAAAAATGAACGAAAAAAGAAGCGAAAAAGAGGCGGAAAGAGGCAGTATATAAATGGGAACTAATTTTTTTGCAATGATTTCAAGAATGAAATATATCGAGAGATGGGCGCTTATGCGTAATTCTATACACGAAAATATCGCAGAGCATTCCCTTGAGGTTGCGATGATAGCGCATGCGCTCTGTCTTATTGGAAATAAAAGGCTTGGTAAGAATTATAATGCAGAGCATGCAGCTGTAATAGCTCTATATCACGATGCACCGGAAATCATCACAGGCGATATGCCAACGCCGGTGAAATATTTTAATAAGGAAATAAGAAGTAGTTTTGGAGAAATAGAAGATGCAGCTTCTGAAAAGCTGCTCGCGATGCTTCCTGAGGATTTAAGTGAAGAATATAGAAAGCTGTTTTTTGAAGAGGGAACGAAAGAAGATAAAAACTTACGAAAAATCGTAAAGGCAGCAGATAAGATATCAGCCCTAATTAAGTGCATAGAAGAGAGCAAGACAGGAAATCTAGAGTTTGTAAAGGCAAAGGAGAGTACTGAAAAAGCTATAGAAGAAATGCATTTGGAGGAAGCAGATATTTTTTTAAAAGAATGCATACCCTCTTATCAGCTGACATTAGATCAGCTTAGTTAAAAACACTTGAAAAGCATCGAAGGGAATCTTATTATGGCTGAAATAATAAATATTAATAAATTAAAGGATGGAGATAGCGGAAGGGGTTATCTTTTTCTTACCAAAATAGAAGAAAAGGTTACTACGGCTGGGTCTGTTTACTGCGTACTTACACTTCAGGATGGAAACTGCAGTATTCAGGCTAATAAATGGTCTGTAGCAAAGGAGGATTTACGTCTTACTGAGAATAGCATTGTAGGATTAAGGCTTAATGTAGGTACTTATAAAGGGGCGCTTTCTTATAAAGTCGAGGAAGCAGTCTTGGCCGATCCGAATAAATGTCCTTATAAAGAAGCAGATTTTAGAATAGGAGCTCCACTTGATGAAAATAAAATGTATGAGGGCATATTGAAATATGTTGCAGATACTGTAAATGGTGAAATAAAAGGTACTTTAGCTGAATTAACTCATAATATATATGAGAATAATAAGGAAAAGCTTCTTTATTGGTCAGCTGCGCAGGGGATTCATCATAATTTCTATGGCGGACTTTTATATCATACCTATAGAATGGTAAAGCAGGCAGTTATGCTTTCAGAGCTCTATCCAAGTCTTAATGCAGAGCTTTTGGTTTCAGCGACAGCTCTTCATGACATAGGTAAGCTAAAGGAAATCGATACCGATGCAATGGGGAATTCAGACTATAGTATTGATGGACAGCTCTTTGGACATTCTCTCATTGGAATAGAAATGGTAGATGAGGAGTGTAAAAATGGAGAATATGATGGAGAAATGGTAAAGTGCCTAAAGCATTGCATATCAGCTCATCATGGCAATTTGGAATGGGGCGCCATTACGCTTCCGCATATTGAAGAAGCGGCAGTTCTTCATTATATAGATATGATAGATAGCCGTGTTCAGCAGTATGAAAATATAGAAAAAGACATGGAGGCTGGAACGATATCAGAAAAGAAGGTATTCGGTCTTGAAAATATAAAGGTCTATAAGCCATCTTTTAGAGGGCCTTTAAAAATAGATTATTGATTGAAAAAATCTTTACATATCTTAAATTTGTAATGCTTTTTAAAATATAGAAGGGAAGGTTCTTGGAATGAAAAATCTGATAAAGAAGAGTCTATCATTTTTACTTGTACTCACCTTGTTAATAAGCCTTACAGGAGCGGCATCGGTTCAGGCGGCTACAAAAATAAAGCTCAGTGCTTCAAAGAAGACGCTTTATGTTGGTAAATCCTTTACCCTAAAGCTTACTGGTACGACTAAAAAGGTCACATGGTCATCCTCAAAGAAATCTGTAGCGACCGTTACTTCAAAGGGGAAGGTTACTGCAAAAAAAGCTGGAAAAACGACCATTACAGCAAAGGTGGGAAGTAAGAAATATACCTGCGTTGTCACTGTAAAAAAGAAGGTAGCAGTTAAGTCTGTTACTGTTTCTTTTGTATCGCAGGATGGAACTAAAAAGATAGAAACTAGTACGGATAAGTATTATCCTATGAATAAGGGATATTCATCAGCACTAGGAGCAACAGTGCTTCCATCAAATGCAACCAGCAAAAAGGTTACCTGGACCAGCTCAGATCCATCTGTAGTAGAAGTAAGTGAAGATGGAAAGCTCAAGGCATTAGAATTAGGAACAGCTACCATTACTGCAAAGGCAGGAAGTAAAAAGGGCACTGTAAATATTACAGTAAGAGACCCGGGGGTAAAGAGCAATTCATCACTTATAAGTAAGCTGGCTCCTTCATCTGAAGAAGGAAAAGGGGCTGAAGCAGAAAAGACAGCTGGTGAGAATGCAAAGAGTGATGAAGAAATGCCTGCAAAGTACGGAGAAGGTGATGGTTCAAGCGGAAAGGCAAAGGAAAATGAATATTATGTATATCAGGGACAGTGCCTTCCATTAATTATAGGAAATCAGGGCTATGGACTTAGTTATAAGCTTTCAAATTCAGAGGTGATTTCAGCAGCATGGGGAGATGACTGGAGTGCAGACAAGGATTACCGCTACGATTACATAAATGTATATGCGGGAAAGACCGGTGATGCAGTGCTTACCATTACTGATTCAAATGACGAAAAGGTAAAGCTGGTCATAAATATCCATGTACTAAGAAATGTAGTTTCTAATACCGAAATAATTGTAGATTGTGAAGATACAGTGCATCTTAAGGGCGGTGAAGAAATCGTAGTAAAGGTCACAACTGATAAGGGTGCAAGCATCAGGTTTGATTCAGATAATTTTGATATACTAGGAATTACAGAAGGCGCCGCAGAGGGCAAGAGCATCTCTTTTACAATAAAGGGATTAGGAAATGGAGAAGCTTATTTAGATATAATCGACTATGAAAATCCAGAGGTCAAAAAGAGAATTAATTTCGTGGTAGAAGATTATATAGAAGTAGAGGGCGGAAATGTAATTACAGTTCCTATCGCAGAAAGCAGGAGTGTTACTATAAAGGCAGGAAGCGGAAGCGCAATCTTGTGCGAGGCCTCTGCAGCAGGAATAGTCTATCCAAAGTTCGGTTCGTGGCAGGATGGAAATAAGCTTACTTTATCAGTTATGGGCGTACAGGAAGGCACAGTAAATCTTAGTGTGTTCTATAAAGATCACCCGGAAATAAGACAGGTGATCACTGTAATTGTTACAAAATAAAAATAAACCAGCCTTGTTGCTTTCTTCTAAGTGAAGGAAGCAGCGGGGCAGTAAATAGAAAAAAGTAAAAACAATTAAAGGCAGAAAAAAGCAAAGGCAGGCGCGTAAAAAATTAAAACGGCGCTAAAAAAATGCTTGACATTTGAAAAAAATGGTGGTATTATATTTTAGTCGTGTGCAGGAAATAGTTCTATGCACATACTTTGAAACAAGCAGAGCATTCACTCTCACCTCAAACAATTACGTGAAGAGGTCTATAAAAACTTAATATCAGAATAATTATCTTCTAACTGATTGATTAAAATCTGGTATGGTTTTACGGCGAGTGGGTTGCTTTGTAGCGATCCATTTTTTTTGCTTATTCAGGAGGACAAAACTATTAGCGAGGTTGCAATTAACGAACAGATCAGGGACAAGGAAATACGTCTCATTGGCGAGCATGGCGAACAGCTTGGCATTATGAGTGCCAAAGAAGCATACTTCAAGGCACAGGATGCAGGGCTTGACTTAATAAAGATCGCCCCAACGGCAAAGCCACCAGTATGTAAGATTGCGGATTACGGAAAATATAAGTACGAACAGCTCCGCAGAGAAAAAGAAGCTAAAAAGCGTCAAAAGGAAATCGAGGTCAAGGAACTTAGGCTTTCACCTAATATTGACGACAACGATCTCAACACAAAGGCCAATCAGGCTAAGAAATTCCTTTCAAAAGGAGATAAACTTAAGGTTTCTCTTCGTTTTAGAGGAAGAGAAATGGCTCATGTAGGGTCAAATTCACAGGTGCTTGATAAGTTCATAGAGCTAGTAGCAGATGTTGGTGTTATTGAAAAGGCACCTAAGCTCGAAGGCAGAAATATGAGCGTAACAATTGCTCCAAAGAAAAATTAAAAAGGAAAGTTAAACAGGAGGGTTCATCATGCCGAAGTTAAAGACAAACAAATCAGCAAAGAAGCGTTTCTCCATTACAGGAACAGGAAAGCTTAAGAGAATGAAGGCTGGAAAGCAGCATATTCTTACAAAGAAGTCTACAAAGATGAAGAGAAACATGAGAAGAGCTACAATGACAGACAAGACATTCGAAGCAAATATGCATAAGATTTTACCATACCTGTAATCTCATATTAGCAGGCAGATTGTAACTATTTAGGAGGAAAGTAAAATGAGAGTTAAAGGCGGAGTTAGCGCTAGAAGAAGACATAATAAGGTTTTAAAGCTTGCTAAGGGTTATGTTGGTGCAAGAAGCAAGGAATACCGTATTGCAAAGCAGAGCGTTACAAGAGCACTTGCAGCATCATTTGCAGGTCGTAGACAGGGAAGAAGAGACATGCGTTCTCTTTGGATTGCTCGTATCAACGCAGCATGCAGATTAAACGGAATTTCATATTCACAGTTTATGTACGGCTTAAAGCTTGCAGATGTTGAAGTTAACAGAAAGATCTTAGCTGATCTTGCAGTTAATGATGCAGCAGGTTTCACAGCACTTGTAGACACAGCAAAGGCTAAGCTTGCTTAATCTATTAGGTCTATATTAAAGAAGAATAAAGGCCTTTGATTAATTAGAGATAATTAATCAAAGGCTTTTTTTAACTAATAATCGATGATATAATCGATGAATACGTTTATCAGGCTATGCGGCGAGGTTTGATCTTTTACGGATTTAGGTATATGTAAAAACAAAAAGTGGGAGAAAAAAGATGATGAAATGTATAAAAAAACTGATTGGTATAATTAAATGGATATTTATCGTGCTGATATTGCTTATGCTCCTTATATTATTAGTACGCTTTATCGGAATGCAAATAAATAAACGAACGCCATCGGGCGGTATCAACGAGGAAATGTACATTGACGTAAATGGTACTAAACAATGGATAAGCATATATGGCAAAGATAAAAGCAACCCTGTAATGCTATATGTTCACGGTGGGCCAGGCATCGCAACGAGCGGCTTTGATTATCCTGTGCTTAGAAAGCTCGCGGACGATTACACCGTGGTGAACTGGGATCAGCGAGGTTCAGGGAAAAGCCAGATGAAATATCCCTTCGACGGCTATGTAACGCCAGAGCTGCTACGTGAGGATATTTACGAGGTTGCTAAATATGTCCTGGATAAAACTGGAAAGGAAAAGCTCACGATTCTCGGTTCGTCATGGGGAACGCTTTACGGTGGGGACTTTGCTCTTTCTCACCCTGAGCTTGTAGAATGTTATATCGGTACAAGTCAGGTCGTCGATTATCAGGATATCTGCATCAGGCTGAAAGAATCAGCGCTTGAATGGTCAAAGGATGATGAGGTTTTTTACAAGCTGGTGGAAAGCTACGACCCTTATGTTTTTTCGCAGGATGAGATTGACAAAAGTACCGCTATCCGCAAAAAATACTGTCAGAATGACAATGTTTTAAAGGACGGAGATTTAAATATTTTCGCAGCGATGTTCTTCAACCCGTACTATTCGCTTAAAGACCTTTACGACTGTATCAAGGTATTAACGTCCGGCAAAATGCCGCATGCTTATGAGAAATTCTTATATGATGCTTCGCAGAAAACACCCAAAGTAGGCAGCATACAAGAATTCTCACTCAAAGACCGCACAGAGTATCCTATGCCTGTCTACATTCGTATGGGCAGTAAGGATTATCAGTCCAACCCTGACCAGCCAAAGGAATATTTTGATATTTTAACTGCTCCAGACAAAGAGTTTGAATATGTTGATGGTGGTCATTTCATGCCGTTCATCGACTCAGAGGGGCTTGCAGCTTTCGTGCACAAAGTCAGGGAACGTTCTGCATCATATTGACCACATCAAGAAATGCTCAGAATAATTGAAGCTTAACTACACCGACCTCTCAAGGGTCGGTTGTTTCTTAGTAGGATGGGCATGCGGATTCAAAAATTCGATTATGAAACAACCCTAAGAATGTAGTATTTGATTAGACTTTTTTTAAAAAATATGGTATAATGACTTCGTTGGTTGAAAAAATGTCAGGGGGTATGAATTATGTCTAGATATGACGATGATGATTTTTATGACGACAGAATAGACGAAGAAGATTATGCCTATTTTTTAGACAGGGATGAAAGACCTAGGGGAAGCAGTTCAGGAAGCAGTAGAAGCAGCTCAGCTAGGCCAGTTAATAGAGCCGGAGAATCAAGAAGAACTGGAACTAGAAGCAGTGCTTCTAGAGAAAGCGGCGTTAGAAGAAGTTCTTCAGGAAGCAGCGCAGGAAGAAGCAGTGCAACAAGAAGCAGCGCAGGAAGAAGCAGTGCAACAAGAAGCAGTGCAGGAAGAAGCACCAGGACTGGTGCCTCTTCAAGAGGAACAGCTAGAACAAGCTCTGCTAGCAGAACCAGAGCAGGAAGCTCGCAGCCGGCTAGAAGCACCGCTACAAGGAGAAGCTCATCGGGTTCAGCAAGAAGATACGAAGATGATTATGATTATAGAGAGTCTAGGGGAGCTGTAAGGCGCTCTAGTGCTTCGGGAGGAAGCACCCGCAGCAGAGGTGCGGTGCGCTCTGATGGCAGGAGACGCGATGATTATAACGGTGATAACGGCGGAATAGATCCGGTTATTGCTCTTATCTGCGTTTTCATAATAATCATAGTGATAGCTATAATAATAGCAGTCAATAATCGAAACAAGATAAAAAACGGCGATGGTGATAAAAATAATAAGGTGACGACTGTAAGTTCTTTAAATAATGGAAATGGTGTCACTACAGCAGGAGGAAGTGAAGCAGGTACTGACGGTGCAACAAATGCAACAACGAAACCGGCAGGAGGAAATAATGACGGTAGCACTGATGAAACTCCTACTACTGCAGGTACAGGAGATGGTGGAAATACCGCAGGAGCTACTGACAGTGCAGATGGCAATCAGTCGGATGCAGGAAATTCATCTGATCAGGGAAATGGCAGTGATTTGGAGTCAGGAAATCCGGCTTCAGGAGGCGAGGATGCAGATGGCTCAGATACTGGTAGTGAAAATACAGAAGAGGTTACTACTGCAAGCACCACAACTACTGTAGAAGTAACGACCACCACCGAGACTACCACAACTACAACTACCACAACTCAGGATTTCTCAAGCATTGATAGTGAGAATGTAGTTGATTATCTAAAGACCTATGACCATGATAGCCTTTCTCTTCCAAGAAAGGTGGATAGTTATACCGCAGTTGTTGATAGCTGGCCGACAATTATTGATGGCAAGGATTGTCTGTGTGTAAATCTTTACAGAGATGGTTCAGAGCTTGTCGGAATGGTATATGTAGCAAAGGATGGAAGCGCTGTATATTATACAGATGAATTTGGAGATCACATAAAGGTTAATTAATTAAATGATAAAACTAGATGTAAGTGCTGAATTCTTTTGGCACTTACATTTTAGGTTTATGGGATGGCAGTAAAAAATGGGCATAAAGGATAAGGAAATGCTAAAAAGGATAAGAGGTGACATTATTCTCATACTTGTGCTTATTACAGCTTCAGTTCTGCTCTTTGTGTTAAAGGATAATGGAAAAGACGGAAAGCTTTTGAAGGTAAGCGTAAATGGAAGTGAAATATGTGCCTTGAGCCTGGATGAGGATACTGAGTATGAAATCCAGGGCTTTATAAGTAAAAACATACTTATAATAGAGAATGGCAAGGCAAGAATGAAAGAGGCTGGCTGCCCGGATAAGCTTTGTGTAAAGCAGGGAGAGATAAGCAAAGCCGGAGAGAGCATAATCTGCCTTCCGAACAGGATAATAGTAAGTGTTGAGGGCGGAGAGGAGAGCGGTATTGATGCAACAGCGAAATAAGAAAATAGCAATGTATGCTCTGCTTGTAGCACTGGCCTTTATTTTTAGCTATGTAGAGGCAATGCTTCCAGGCTTTCAGGTGCCGGGAGTAAAGCTAGGCCTTGCAAATATAGTGGTGCTTATGGCCTTAGAGACTACGGGCTTTGCAGGAGCTCTTATAGTTTCACTTGTAAGAGTTGTTTTATCAGCTCTTATCTTTAAAGGAATGCTAAGCCTTATCTATAGCCTTGCAGGGGCTATTATAAGTCTTCTTGTCATGGCGCTGCTAAAGAAATTAAAGCTGTTTACCATTGTAGGTATTAGCTGCATAGGCGGAATTATTCATAATTTGGCGCAGCTATCAGTCGCCTGTCTGATGCTAGGAATGGCGGTAACAGCATATCTTCCATGGCTCTTTGCTGGCGGAGTTCTTAGCGGACTTTTCATAGGAGTAATAGGAGCGGTAATAGTCAAAAGAGTACAGAAAGCGTACTCTAATTTCTATCGTAAATGAAAGCAATTTTATAATGTGACATTATAAAACACTTTGTGGTATTATAATAGCATATAAACCGATAGTTTTTTGACTCTATTTTTTGAAGGAAATGAAAAATGGTTACAATCAAGGATATATCAGAAAAATGTGGAGTATCAGTATCCACAGTTAGTAAGGTCTTAAATGGCTATAGCGAAATAAGCACGCAGACTAAGGATCTTGTAAAGGCAGCGGCTGTAGAGCTTGGCTATGGAAAGAAGAGTGTTTCGGCTTTTTATAAAAAAAGACGTACCTATCAGCTTGGAGTTCTTTTTTCTACTATGTGGAATTTAGGACTTAAGCAGGAATATTTTGCATATATTTTGTCTTCTTTTAGGGAAGAGGCAAATAATGCAGGCTATGATGTCACCTTCCTAGAGCATAATGTAGGAAGAAAGACAATGACTTATCTAGAGCATTGCAGAAGCAGACAGTTCGACGGAGTATGTATTGCATGTACTTACTTCTTACTTCCAGAGGTAGTTGAGCTAGCTCAGAGTGAGTTTCCTATCGTAACTATTGACCATGCTTATAATGGCTCTATTGCAATTCTTTCTGATAATATCGGAGGAATGAAGGACCTTGCAGAATATGTAATATCCATGGGACATAAGAAAATTGCTTATATTCATGGAACTGAATCTGTTGTTATGCATAATAGATTAGCCGGCTTTAATAGAGTAATGCAGGAGCATGGGGTAGTTATTCCTGAAAAGTTCTATTTAAGCGGCGAATATACAAATCCGGATTTAGCTGAAAAGATAGCAACTCAGCTTCTTTCACTATCAGACAAACCAACCTGTATTCTTGCACCGGATGATATTTCTGCTCTTGGAGTTTTTAGAGCAGCAGCTAAAAAAGGACTTAAGATTCCAGATGACCTCTCTGTAGCAGGCTATGATGGAATATCAGTATCTCAGGTAATTGTTCCAAGACTTACGACTGTTCAGCAGGATTCTGAAACAATCGGAAGAGAAGCAGCAAAGAGACTGATAAGATATATCGAAAGTCCTATGACGACTCCTATCGAGAACTGCATAGTAAAATCAAAGCTTGTAAAGGGTGAATCGGTCATAGCGCCGAAGGGCAGCCTTAGAGCAATTTACAATAATTTGTAGACATAAAAAAAGTGCTTTTAGATAGATATCTGAAAGCACTTTTTTATTACCGGTATTATCAGTTTTTAGTATTATCAGTGTTTTAAGTACCAGTAATATTACCGGCATTAAATTTTGGATACCGTTACTAAGTAACAATTACTCGGTAACAATTACTGTACATTTCTTTGATATTCCGCTAGCTGTAGTGGCGGTAATTACTGCCTTCCCAGTCGTTTTTGCAGTTATCTTTCCGGCGCTGTTTACTGTAGCAACGTCACTGTCAGAGGTTACATACTTGACCTTATCGGTCGAGTTTTTAGGTGTGAGGGTAGGAGAGAGCCTGAAGGTCTTTCCTACGGTAAGGGTAACCTTTGTTTTCTTGAGAGTTATCGCGGTAGAAGGTACAACCTTTGCATAAACATATATTATTCTTTTATTTCCTCTATAGTCGCAGGCATAAATAGTATAGGTGCCTTCCTTTTTTACGGTGAAGGAAGCGGTCTTTCCATCGGTTTTTAGGACAGTTCCCTTAGAGCTGGTAAAGTAGGAAATGCTATGGGTGCCTGAAGCATATTTTAAAATTTTAATGCCGCTTCCGGCTATTTTATCATCATCTTCACGAGCAAGGTCATTCAAGTTGAGACTAAATTTGAAGGACTTTTGGCTGTAAGACACTGTATAGCTGCTTTTGATGGTAGGTTTTACGGTATCATCAAGAACTACGACAACAACAGCTCTTTCATTTCCAGCATAATCGCTTATGTAGAAGGTATAATTGCCAGCTGCAAGAAGTTTGATTCTATAGGTATTAGCATCAGCATCAATTAGTGTAGCCTTCATGCCGGTGGTGCCATGATTGAAGCTTTCGGCAGAGCATATTCCCTTTTTATACTTAAAAACTCTAAGGCCTGAACCGCCTGATTCTTTGATTTTAAGATCAACAACGATATAGGATTTGCTATATGAAATATCATAGGTAAGGCTGGGAATTCTTTTATCAGAGCTTGGAACAGGCTGTGCAATGCTTGAATTTAAAATTGCATTTACAATGGCCTCGGCATCCGGTATGCCTGAGTAATAACAATAATTTTCCAGATTCTCATTATATTTAAGAGTCTGAAGTATTATTTCCTTTACATCAGAAGGATAAGCCCTGTACTGTGCAGCATATATCATTGCGGCTATCGAAGACACCATAGGAGCTGCCATGGAAGAACCGGAGTAAGACTTATAGCCATCACCGACTATGGTGCTCAGTATGTGGGTGCCGGGAGCTCCGATATCAATCATGGAGCCATAGTTACCGGAAATGTAGCCATCTGGATCTATTGCAGTAACTGAAATGTTGTTTGGAAGCTGGTAGCAGGCTGGATACATAGGACTTGAATTGACATTAATTCCATCATTTCCAGCAGCTGAAACAAAGAGCATATCAGATTCTTTCATTACCTCGTAGAGCTCTTCGTTATCTATTTTAGTGCCCCAGCTTAAGTTGCATATGTCAGCGCCCATCATGCAGGCATACTTAATGGCTTCAACGGCATCTGAAATTGAGCCATCACCATTGCTGCCTCCGTGTATCTTTATCGGCATTATCTTAACATTTATGTTTGAAGCGACGCCGGCTATTCCAATTTGATTATCGCGCTTTGCGGCTATGATGCCGGCAACGTGAGTTCCATGGTCGTCATCATTGTCAGGATCTGAGGTTCCATCCTCAGCGTAATGACAAAGAACATTGTCATTATCGTAAAAATTCCAGCCGTTTATATCGTCGATATAACCGTTATTGTCATTATCTATTCCATCTCCAGGGATTTCGCCCTCGTTTACCCAGATGGAATCTTTAAGTTCGGGGTGATTGATATCAACTCCGGTATCTATTACGGCAACAACTACTTCTCTTAGCTGCGCAGTTTCAGTGTTGTATAGCTCCCAGGCAGAGGAAATATTCATGTCGATGCCCTCTGTGCTGTCAATGTTCCTGGTAATGGAGCCTAGCTTATAAACATAGCTGCCATCATTATCTAAATACCACTGGGAATCGGTATAGGCATCCTTTGTACCAAAAAGGTTTATTTCAGATTGAGCTGGTGCTTTGTCTGAAGCAGGTATTAATGCAGGAAATGATGAAAATGCTATAATCAGCGATAAAGCCCCAAGTAGCAGACTATTCCTGAAAAATATTTTCATTATATGAATCCTTTCAAAATTTTTTAGTTTACTATCTTGAAAAATAGTGTATAATAATAAAGTGGCAGAAGTATGTCATAACGAGTAAAGTTTTTTATTTTTTAAGGGAGCTAAATGATAGTACTTATAATTAATGAAAACGAAGAGGAAAGAAAAAAGTACGCTATCTCAATGCGAAGAGGTAAAAATGCTGCGGAAAAGGTTTTTACTGCAGAAGATTTTTTACATGCAAGAGTAAGGCTGCGCAATGAGAGCATAGATGTGTGCATTATTTCTGAGAACCTTTTAGATGATGGCTTTAGCAAGGTGAATGCCTTCATTGATAAGAGGTGTCCTTTTGTTGCGCGTATCATTACCACAAGAAGAAAAAATGTGCGGGGGTATGAGGAGGCTATCAGAGTCAGGGCCCTTGGCTATTTTGAAACTCCGGTAATGGGCTATGAATTAAAAAATGCCATACTTCATAGCAGGGAAAATCCTGATACTAAAATTGAAAACGCCCTTTTAAAAAGAAAAAATGAAATATTAAAAAATGATCTAAGTGTCAGCATTCATCAGAATATAATATGTTCTCTCTTAAATAAGGACTATATGGATGTAACGCTAAAGCATCCCTTCTTTGATAAGCTAGGAAGAGAGGGTGCGGTGTGTGTTATTTTTATGCACCTGGGCTTCGATGTGGAAAAGGATGCAGATAAGGTAGATAAGCTAAATGAGTTCTTAAAGAAAAGAATAAGCGGCTTTGAAAGCGGAACAGGTCCTTTGACCAGAGGAATCATGAGCCTTTATTTTTTGAATCTTGATAAGGTAGTAGAGGGAAGTCTTACTAAAAGCGGCCTTGAGAGGTATATGCAGGATTTTGCGAGAAATCTTTCAAGAGACATAAGGGCAGAGCTTGATATTGATGTAGTAATGGGCATCGATGTAGAGATGAAGCTAAAGAATATTTATGAATGTGCTCAGAATGCCCTTAATAATCTATATGTAAATCAGGAATATAGCGGTGCGATACATATAGTCGGCGGAATAAGGGCAAAAAGATTCGAAAATATGAGCAAGCTCAGAGAGAATCTTTATTTAGAGGTAAGAAAGGGCAGCAAGGAAGCGGTAAGTGTATTCAGTAGTATTATTTCTGCCTGTGAGGAGCTTCCTTTAGATGAAAGAAAGAACTTAATAGTGGGCATTATTGCAATGACCATTGAAATCAGTGCAATGAATAGCTTTAATACCAGAAAGGTGTCAATCACCCAGATAGTTAAGGTAATAGATGTCGTTCCAGAGAGCAGATTATATACATGGGCGATTTCCATATATACTGAAATCATAAATATAATATCAAGGAACCTTCAAAGAACAGATAATGGACAGATAGAGAAGGTGCTTGAATATGTTGATAGAAATTATGAAAAGAAAATTACATCTGAAGAGGCTGCAAGGCTTGCAGGTGTGTCAAATGAGCATTTCTGCAGATTGTTCAAAAAAAAGATGGGGAAATCCTTTGTGCAGTATATTAATTCGCTTAGGGTAGGTGCGGCTGCAGAAAAAATGTTCGGTTATAAAAAGAGCGTTGGCGAGCTGGCTGAAGAAGTCGGTTTTTCAGATGCCAACTATTTTTCAAGGGTATTTAAGAATGCCTTTGGAATGAGTCCGGAAAAATATATGAAATATATAAAAGATGTTTGACAAAGCTAAGTTGTTAAGGTTTGGAGGTACATAATGAAGTTCACTGCCGAGGATTTTTTAAAGGGCAAGTTCAACTGTGAAGAGTCCGAAATGCTTGTTACGCCGGAAAGACTGAATCTTAAAGTGCATGAAGATTCAGAGGTAAGAGGCAGCATAGATATAAGCTCAGAAGTAGATTTTGTTGCATATACCGACAATGAGCATATGAAGGTCACACCAGTTTTTAATGCTGTAGATGGCAAAAAGAGCAGGGCGGATTTTATCTTTGATGCAAACGGGCTTGAAGCAGGCGAAGAATACGAGGGCAAGATAGAATTTGTAAGCGATATTGCAGAAACCGCAGTAAGATTTCATGTTACCGTAACTCAGCCGGGAATTGCAGTTAAAATAGGCGATGAAATAATAGACATCAGTGACGATTTTCAGCTCACGAACTGTGCTTCCATAGATTTTAAGGCGGCAGCAGAGGCCTTTGCAACTAAGGAATATGAAAATGTAATCGTTAAAAAGCATGACAGAAGCCTTGTTTATAAACTTCTTTTAAATAATAGCATAGAGGATAAGAGCATCTCGAGGATGCATGCTCTTGAGGAATATTTAAGGGTGACTAAAAAGAAAAAGGTTGCAAATTATTCATTTGTAGGAACGAAGTTTGAGATTCCTTCAGAAGAACAGGGCATGGTCCATGGAAAATTTGTTCTTAGAAGGAAATTCTATGGCTATGATAGAATCAGCATAGTTGCAGATAAAAGATATGTAAGTCTTGAAAAAAATACCTTCATGCCATGGGAATTCATTGAAAATAAGGCTGAGTGCAGCTTTATAGTTGATGCAGATAAAATGCTGCAAAGCGGTGTTCAAAGGACAATGGTCACCTTAAAGACACTGACTCAGGAACTTCATTTTTCAATCATCCTAAAGAAGGTCTCAAAGAAGAATGATACAAAAAAGTCGGATGATATCGAATTATATAAGCTTATCCGTGATTATATAACAAAAGAAATATCTGAAAGAGATTATTTAGAGAGAAGTGCGAATTTTACCTTTATGGCAAAGACTCCGGAAAGAATGCTTCTTGCAGCTCATGTTAGCGGAGCTAATGGTTCTAGCGGAGAGGCCATATCAAACCTTCTTGCGTTAAAAAATTCCTTCCCGGATCTTGAAAAGAATCCAAGCTTTGAAAGTATCTCTACTTACATAGAGTGGCTTATTTTCCATGACGAAAACAAATCCTATGAGGTAATTAGAAAGCTTTCAAATATACTTGAGCGTTATCCGGATTGTTTTTCAGCAGATCTTGCCATTTTCCTTATAAAGGATGATGGAAGTGCGGGGGTTGCGAATGCTTTTGCAGACAGACAGGGTAAATATCATAGGAATTCCCCTTTTGTAATCTATGCCAAGGCAGTTGCAATAATGAGGAATCCGGCGGTTCTTGAGAAGATTGATATTATATCGCTCCTTGCCTTAAAGTATATTATAGAGCATGATAAGTGCTCTCAGGTCATAGCAGAGAGATTTGCTTATTTAGCACATAATGTGAGCGATGAAATCAGCAGCTCAAAGCTCTTTACTGAAATGCTCATAAAGTGGTATAAGGAGCTAGGAACTGATGATATGCTCTATGCGCTTGTAAAGCATATCGTTGAAAATAAGCTGTTTAGTGAGAGTAATTTTGAGTTTGTTAAGCTTGGCGTAAATAAAAAGCTCAGAATAAATGGAATTTATGAGGCGTATCTAAGATGCAGCAGTGCTAGTACTGTAATATCAAATGATATCTTCATATATTTTGAATATAATAGTGATTTTGATGAAGCTCTCTCGAGGCGCCTTTATGCGGGAGTAATAGCTAGCGGCGATGAAAAGGTATATATTAAATATAAGGACAGAATAAGGGAATATGCCCTTAAGTGCGCTAAGGAAGGCCTTATAGATGATGACCTTGCAGCTATTTATTTAAAGGTCCTTACAATAGACGATCCGGAGCTTTTAAATGTATGCTTTTACTACAAGGTCAACTGTAGCAGCCCTGAATATGAAAAGGTAATTGTGCTAGAGGAAGGTCTGAAATCTGAATGCGTTTATGAAATAAAGAACGGCACTGCCTTCATAAAACTTTTGTCTGACAATTATGACATTGTATTCGAGGCTAAGGACGGGGCTAGATATATAAGTAATGCCAAGTACAAGCTTGACAGTCTAATGGATGGATTTGACATAGCTGAATGCTTTAAGATGAGACCTAATGACAGAGATCTTCTTGTAAATTTCATCAGCCATAGCAGTGAAAATGTAAGGGATGAGGGCGAGCTGGTTGGTATTTATGAAAAGGCAATCCAGATAGATGCCTTTGATGAAAGAAAGAAGAATGAGCTCATTCTTAAGGTAATATCTAATTATTATAATTCTTATTCAGCAGAAAATCTTGATAAGTATCTTGAAAAAATAGATCTTAAGTTTATTTCTGCAAAGGATAGAAGAAGACTTACTGACATGATGGTAAGCCGCGATATGTATCAAAGAGCCATAGATTCAGTTGAAAAATTCGGAGTTCAGGGCCTTGAGCCAAAGTGGGTGAGAAAGCTAGCTCAGCACCAGCTTGCCATAGGAGAAGGAAAGAACTATGACAAGGAGCTTTTAAATATGCTCAAATACGTTGAAAGAGGCGGAAGATCCACCATTGAAGGTCTTCAGTATCTTGGAAGGTATTTTGAGGGTTCGCTGCGCGAAATGTATGAGCTGTGGCAGCAGTGCAAGGTCGCTGGAACTAGCAGCACGATGCTTGAAAAGAGAATTCTTCTTAGAATAATAGGAACGAATGGTTATCTTTCCGGAATGAATGAGATTTTTAAGGATTATTACAAGGTAGGAAGAGAAAAGGGGCTCATAAAGGCTTATGTTTCGCTTTATTCCTATAAGTATCTTGTAAGGGAAAGAAGGTCTTCTGATGAGGTGTTCGAGGCCTGTGGAAAGCTTGGATATTATAAGGAAAATGCAGCCTGCCTTTTAGCTTTGATTAAGTATTATTCAAGAAAGAGCGAGCTCTCTGATGAGGAGCTCTTGATAGCTAAAAATGCTGTAAAGATATGTGAAAGAGAAAATTTCTATATTCATTTCATAAGAAAGCTTGCAAAGTGGTTTGAAATTCCTTGTGCCATGAATAATAAGTATTATGTAGAGTATTTTGCAAAGCCGGATTCAGAGGTCTATATTTATTATTATGATGCAGAAAAGGATGATTATGTAAGGCGTAAGATGAGACATCTTTGCTATGGCATTTACATAATGGATTTCATCATTTTTGACGGAGATGAAATAGAGTATTATATTGCCGAGGAAAAGGATGGCTTTGATATCATGATGAGTGATAAGATTACCTATATAGCTGCCCTTGGAAATGATAAGGATTCAGATTATTACAGGTTAAATCAGATATTTGGTGCGCATAACCTTAATGATGAGAGAACTGTAATAAAGAATCTTCGTGAATATGCAATAAAGCGTTACGAGGCAGGAAATGTCTTTGAGCTTATGTGATCCTATAATAGCGGTAAGGTAATAAAAGGCAATAAAAGGTAATAAAAGGCAATAGGATAAGGTAAGGAATAATGTAAAGGAGTACTACAGCTATATGTATGCTGGAATTGACATATATGAAAATGGGATATATCTATGTATTTCCGATGCGACGCAGGAACTAGCGGATGCAGAATATATCTCTTATACTCAGGCCGGAAGCAAGGAAGGGGCCATTGCAAGGATAATAAAAAAGTTATCTCTTAGCAAGATAAATGCCCCGCTTATGGTCACAGGGCTACAGGATGAGCAGGTGCTTTCGGAATTAAAGAGCATTACTGAAAATATACTTTATATCAAGCATTCTCAGACCTTTATGTATTATGCGGCATCGCTTGGCGAAACGCTCGTGGGCGAACAGGTCATGATAATTGAGGATGAAGAGGAAAAAGGCTTTTCGTCAATAATTCTAGATGTCGTAAGGCGCCCAAAGGTCAGAAGAAAGAGCCTTAGCGTAGGAAATGTGGATGAAAATATCTTCTTTGTGCTGCATGAGAGAAAAATCGAGGAAAAGGACTTGAATCTTGCAGTAATAAAGCTGTCAGGCGGAAAACATGCATCAGTGGTATTTGTGTTAGGTGAAGCTAATGATGAAAGAATGAAGGATCTTAAAAAGCTTGCTCAGAGCCATAAGGTATTTCTTGGAAATAATCTTTTTGTGCAGGGACTTATCTATGCAGCAGATTATTTATATGGTAAAAACAGCGTAAAGCAGGGATTTTTAAAGGATACCCTGTTCTTCATAGACGACGATCACATTGCCATGAATATCTCACTTCGCTTAGGAGACGGAGATGAAGGCTATTATCCATTAGTCTACGCAGGCGAGGATATTTCAGCAAGTGCAAAGGTGCAGGTAATTCCGGAAAATCAGAATGAGATAGAATTTCTTGTGGATGATGTAAGAAGGAAGGAACCGGTACATGAAATAATGACGCTTGGAATAGATGAAAAGTCAGAGAAAAAGCGGTGTTTTGAGCTCACACTTCGATTTGAGGGCAGAAATACTCCTATCGTTAAGATAAGCGAGCTTGGCTTTACCAGCCTTTGGCCAAAATCTTACAGAGTATGGGAACAGATACTAAGATAACTAATCATTTGGAAGGTAACTATGGGAAGATTGATCATATGCACCGGTAAAAGAGCTAAGAATCCTTACTATTTAAGCGGTGCAGGAATTAATGTATATTCACTTGATGAGATAGCCTTTGCCATTTTAAGATATAAGACAAGAATAACTACGGCACTTATGTCTTCTGCACTTGCAGATTTTATTGAAAATGAGCTCGAGCTCCCTCAGGTAGCAGCAAGAATGAGAGGACTTCTGTCCTCGAATGCAGGCTTTAGAAATGTGGTTTCACATCTTCTTAATTCCTGCAGCTATGCTGATAAGGAAAAGATTAAGCAGGTCCTAGCTTACATAGATAAGTTCTATAACATGAAGCCTTTAGAGAGAGAGGTCCTTGAAGCGGATGAGGCCGCTGAGGAAAAGAACTATGAAGAGGCGATAAATCTATATAAGAGAGTAATCAATACTGAAAAGACTTTTTCAAGCAATGGCTTCGATAATTTGGATGAAGACAGCCGCACTAAGGTATATAACAATGCCGGTGTGTGCTATGCGATGATGGGCTCCTTTGCTAGAGCTTCGAAGTATTTCAGGAAGGCATATGAGGTGTGCGGAACAGATGAAGCTCTGATACAGTATTTTATGGCATTGAAGCTTGCAGGTGATGATAAGGAAATCGATTCTCAGGTAAAGCTCTTAAATCCTAAGGAGTCAATCCTTAAGGCGGTGAGAGACCTTATCTACAGATCGAATGCAGATGCGGAAAATTCAAGTCTTTATATACATGCGCTGAGCCTTGAAAAGCAGTATGAGGACGGGGATTATGCAGGCTATGAGAAGGAATGTAATAAGCTTTTTGAAAGCCTAAAGAGTAATTATAAAAAGGCTAATGCCCCTTTGAATTAAATTTGGTCTTGACTTTTTCAGGCCGATTGAGTAACATTATAAGATATGCAATAAGAATTATAAGGCGGTATTATGCCTATTTATAAACTGGAGGATTTTATGTACAGAGAACTTGCCAAGAATTATGACCCAAAAGCAATAGAGGGTAAAATCTATGATAACTGGCTTGAAAAGAAGTATTTTCATGCTGAGCCGGATTCAAAGAAGAAGCCATTTACAATTGTTATTCCACCACCAAATATCACAGGACAGCTCCATATGGGACATGCCCTTGATAATACAATGCAGGACATTCTTATCAGATACAAGAGAATGCAGGGATATAATGCACTTTGGCAGCCAGGAACAGACCATGCATCAATCGCAACAGAGGTAAAGGTAATTCAGGCCTTAGCAGAAAAAGGCATCAATAAGCACGACCTTGGACGTGAGGGCTTCCTTGAGAAGTGCTGGGAATGGAGAAAAGAGTACGGCGGACGTATCATCAAGCAGCTTAAGAAGCTCGGTTCTAGCTGTGACTGGGACAGAGAGCGCTTTACAATGGATGAGGGCTGCTCAAAGGCCGTTGAGACTGTATTTGTAAAGCTCTATAATGAAGGAAAAATCTATAAGGGCAAGAGAATTGTCAATTGGTGCCCTGTTTGTCATACTTCTATTTCAGATGCAGAGGTTCTTTATCAGGAGCAGGCAAGCCATCTTTGGCATATTAAATATAAGGTAAATGGAGAGGACAATAGGTTCATCGAATTTGCTACTACACGTCCTGAGACAATGCTCGGTGATACAGCAGTAGCAGTAAATCCTAATGATGATCGTTATAAGGATCTTGTAGGAAAGACCTGTCATCTTCCTTTTGTTGATAGAGAAATCCCTATCATAGCAGATGAATATGTAGACGTAGAGTTCGGTACAGGTGTAGTTAAGATTACACCAGCACACGATCCTAACGACTTCCAGGTAGGTCTTCGTCACGATCTTCCTGTAATAAATATTTTAAATGATGATGCTACCATCAATGAGAACGGCGGAAAGTTCGCTGGCATGGATAGATATGATGCAAGAAAGAAAATCGTTGAAGAATTAGATCAGATGGGCCTTCTTGTTAGAATTGAAGACTATGCTCATAATGTCGGAACTCATGACAGATGCGGCACAACAGTAGAGCCAATGGTAAAGGATCAGTGGTTCGTAAAGATGGATGAGATGATTAAGCCAGCAGTTAAGGCCATTCAGGACGGCGATGTTAAGCTTGTTCCTCCATCAATGGATAAGACATACTACAACTGGACAAATAACATCAAGGACTGGTGTATTTCAAGACAGCTCTGGTGGGGACACAGAATTCCAGCATACTACTGTAAGGATTGCGGAAATATTATGGTAGCAACAAAGGATAATGCTCCTTGCGAGTGTTCAAAGTGTCATTCAAAGAATATTAAGCAGGACGAGGATACCCTTGATACATGGTTCTCTTCAGCACTCTGGCCATTTTCAACACTTGGCTGGCCTGATGAAACAGAGGATCTTAAGTATTTCTTCCCTACAGATGTTCTTGTTACAGGTTATGATATCATCTTCTTCTGGGTAATCAGAATGATCTTCTCAAGCTATGAGCATATGGGCACAAAGCCATTCAGCACAGTTATGTTCCATGGCCTTGTACGTGATGCTCAGGGTCGTAAGATGAGTAAGTCTCTTGGTAATGGTATCGATCCTCTTGAGGTAATCGACCAGTATGGTACAGATGCTTTAAGATTCATGCTTATCTCTGGTAGTGCTCCAGGTTCAGATATCAGATATATCCCGGAGAGAGTTGTAGCAGCTAGAAACTTTGCAAATAAGGTATGGAACGCTTCACGTTTCATCATGATGAATATAAACAGCCTTACAGAGGCAGGAATCCAGGTTCCTACAGAAAAGCCTGATGAGTCTACTTTCACAGTAGCAGATAAGTGGATCCTTTCAAAGGTAAATGAGCTTGCAGCTGATGCAACAGACAAGCTTGATAAGTTCGAGCTCGGTGTTGCAGGTGATAAGATCGAAGACTTCATCTGGAATGAATTCTGTGACTGGTACATTGAAATGGTTAAGCCTCGTCTTTATGGTGAGGATGCAGCTACTAAGGTTTCAGCAATCTGGACACTTGAGTATGTTCTTACTCAGAGCCTTAAGCTTCTTCATCCATACATGCCATTCGTTACAGAGGAAATCTATGTAGCACTCCGCGAGCAGCTTGGCGGCAAGATGGCTGATGGCGATACAGCTGAGTCTATCATGATTTCAAACTGGCCTGTAAAGAGAGACGATCTTGTATTTACAAAGGAAGAGCAGGATACCGAGCTTATCAAGGCAGCAGTTAAGAGTGTTCGTGACATAAGAATATCTCTCAATGTTCCACCATCAAAGAAGGCTCATATTTATGTAGTTTCAGATGATGAGAATGTTAGAAGAGTATTTGAGGAAGCAGGAAGCTTTGCTAAGGCTTTAGCTTGCGCTTCAGACATTACAGTTCAGGCTGATAAGGCAGGAATTGCTGATGATGCACTCTCAGGTGTTATCCCAGGTGCTACTATCTTCGTACCATTTGCTGATATGGTAGATGTAGAAAAGGAGAAAGAGCGTCTTACCAAGGAAAAGGAAAGACTTGAGAAGGAGCTTGAGAGAAGCAATAAGATGCTTTCAAATGAGAATTTCGTAAAGAAGGCTCCAGAGAAGAAGCTTGCAGAAGAAAAAGCAAAACAGAAGGATTATGAAGACATGATGGAGAAGGTAAAGCAGCAGCTTGCTCATCTTGAAGGTCTTAACTAATAGAAGGAAATTGTTAAATGCCTTAATATTAGGGTATGTATTTTAGTTGGTATTGGAGATAAAATGATCAATTTTGAAGAAGAACTCAAAAAGTATCATCCTAGCCTTGAGGTCGATCAGGCAGCGGATAAGATTTATGCAAATGACATGACAGATATCTCAGATATTCTTGATAAGATTTTAAAGGATAAAAAGAAAGGTTCAGATGATTATGATATGTCCTAAGTGCAAGCATAAATTACCTGCAGATACAAAGGTCTGTGATAATTGCGGAGCTAATCTTGAGGTATATGAAAAGCTTTACAGGCTCTCAAGGGCATATTATGATCAGGGGCTTTACGCAGCAAGATCTGGCAATATTTCACTTGCTAAGGCGATGTTAGTTAAGAGCCTTGAGATGGATAAGAGCTTTATCGATGCAAGAAACCTTTTGGGATTATGCTATTTCAGGACAGGTGCGATAGTAGATGCAATCAGTCAGTGGGTTATAAGTAAGCATTTTGCTGACGAGGGCAATCGTGCTGGCTTTTATATGGACAACCTTCAGGGAAATCCGACCATGCTTAATGACCTCGACAATGCCATAAAGAGATATAATAAGGCATTATCGGCGGCAAGGTCTGGAAATGAGGATACGGCAATTCTTCATCTTAAGAGAGCGCTTTCCTATAACCCTGATTTTGTTGATGCGCTCAATCTTTTAGCTCTTCTTTATATAAAGCATAAGAAGAAGAGCAGGGCAGAGAGATATTTAAGGCATGTACTTCAGCTTGATGCTGGTAATGCTACTGCTCTGAATTACATGAAAGAGGTAAGACGTGTAACTTCTGATGGAAGACTTGAAGAGAATAAGAGCAAGGAAATAGAAGAGGATGCTTCAAAGAGCATTGAAGAATTCAAAAAGTTCAAGCTAGATGAGGATAAGCCTAATGTTATGGCCTGGCTCAATCTTCTTATCGGTGCTATTATCGGCATGGCAGTTATGTTCGTGCTTGTAATTCCAACCATTGAGTTCGGTAAAACGAAGAATACGGCAGTTGAAGCTACTATAGATTATTCGACAGAAATAAAGGTGAAGGATTCTATGATTTCTTCACTTGAGGATAAGGTAGAGCTTGTCGAGAAGCAGAAGGAAGAGGCTGAAAGAAAGCTTAAGGAAATGGATGATAGCAAGGTAGACCTTACGGTATATGAGGATTATTTTAATGCGCTATCAGAGTATTTAGAATTGCAGAAGATGGTAGAGCCATCTAGTAAGGATTATCAGACTGTTGCAAAGAAGCTTACTGGCGTTGATCTTTCAAAAATCGAAGATAAGAGCGCTGTGAAGGCTTTTAAGAGCATGCAGGATATTGTTCTTTCCATGGCAGCTGAGCCTATGTTCAAGGAAGGTAAGGAAGAGCTCGACGATGGAAATTATGATAAGGCAGCAGAGCTGCTCCAGCAGTCAGTGGATTATGGCTATATAACAGACAGAAGTCTATACAATCTAGCAAAGGCTTATCAGAATCTTGGTAAGGCTAAGAAGGCTGTAAAGTACTTTGACATGGTTGTAGAAAAGTTCCCTGATTCAGATCTTGTAGATTATGCAAAGGGAAGAGCAGATACCTTAAGAGATGATGCAGCAGGCACCGGAGAAGGTGAGGATTCAGACGCTGAAGAAACTGGTGAAGAAACTGGCGAGGAATCTGGCGAAGAATCTGCAGAAAACTAATTATTAATGAATTATAAAGGCAGTGATATGCAAGAAAATACGCATATTGCTGTCTTTTTTTGCACTCTATAAGTTTGTTAATACCTTGACAAACAGAAAAATTTATGATAATATATGAAACGGTTATATCTAGTTTGTTGGCATTACACATTATGCCGTTTAGTTGTTAATATGCACGTTGAGAATATCAGGTGTAAAAATAATGGAGGTATAAGTTTTATGGCAAAAGCGAAGAATAAGAAGACTGAAAAGAATCTTATCGCTGAAACAGCAGCAAAGATAGTAGGATCATCTAAGGTGGTTTTAGATGATTTAAAGGAAAAGGCAAAGCCAGTTATTGAGGATGTTAAGGAAAAGGCAAAGCCGGTAATCGAAGATGTTAAGGAAAAGGCTAGTCCTGTTATCGAAGAAGTTAAGGAAAAGTCAGCTCCAGTAGCTCAGGCAGTTAAGGAAAAGACAGAGCCAGCTACAAAGATAGTTAAGGAAAAGGCAGCAGCAGCTACAGAGACAGTTAAAAAGAGCGTTAAGAGCGTTACAGAGAAGTTTGTAGATCAGCAGGTATTCGTTCAGTACAAGGGCAAGGAAGTTCTTGTAAAGGATATCGAAAAGCAGGCTGAAGAGCAGTATGTAAATGATGGAAATAAGGCAGGCGTCCTTAAGGAAATCAAGATCTATATCAAGCCAGAGGATAATGCAGCTTATTATGTAATCAATGATTCATATTCAGGCAAGGTTAGCTTCTAATAGCTCTAGATTTACAAAAAAAATATAATAGTGCAGGCTGATGAGCCTGCACTATTTTTTTAGTTTAGGGTGTGCTCTATAAATAGTAAAAGTAAAGCTTAGCTTAGGGGTGTTGTGAAATAGTAAAAGCAAAGCTTAGCTTAGGGTGGTTGTGAAATAGTAAAAGCAAAGCTTAGCAGAAAAACTAAAAATACTAACTTAGAAATAGCACTGAGTGGACAATAATAATAAATCGAAAAACATATTAATAACACAATAATAATAAATCAAAAAAACATACTAATAACACAATAAGAACACAATTATATCACAAAATAGGTTTATCATATTAGTTGTAATAAATATAGGGAAGAAAAATTTAAGAATGGTTTTTAAAAAGATAGGCCCATGAAAAATTTTAAATTGGGATTAAAATTAGATTTTAAATTTAGATTATAAAATGAAATTATAAAAAAGGGTATATATTGGAGGTAGTAAAAATGAAGCTAATGAAAAAAATAGCAGTATTAGTCGCCACAGCGGCAGTATGCGGGGTTGTAGCAGGAGCTTTTATGCAAGCTAAAAACTGGTATCAGGCAAGAGAAGGTGATCTGACCCGAAATACAATATCAGAAAATGTTAAAGATGCATCCAAAATAGAAGCAACATCTACAGCATCAGGAACAGAAACAGTAATGGCGACGGCAACAGCAACTGATCTTTCAACGGTTGTATCAAATGTAATCCCATCCATAGTGGCAATCACCTGTACAGTTAAGACAGAAACACATTCTTTTTTTGAAGATTTCTTTGGGCCCCAGGAAAGTACAGCAGCTGGTACAGGAATAATAGTAGGAGAAAATTCAGAAGGAATTCTTATAGCAACTAATAATCATGTTATAGAGGGAGCGACGGACATAGTAGTTACCTTTATAGACGATTCAACAGCGAAGGGTACCATAAAGGGCGCAGCTTCTGCAGATGATCTTGCAATAGTACTTGTGAAATTTGATGAATTATCAGATGAGACAGCAGCTGCAATAAGAATTGCATCAATTGGAAATTCAGATTCTCTTGAAATGGGAGATATGGTAATAGCAATCGGAAATGCACTAGGTTATGGACAGAGCACGACGGTCGGCTATATCAGCGCAACAGAGCGTGAAGTTACCATAGATGGTATAACTCTTAATCTAATTCAGACAGACACAGCCATAAATCCAGGTAATTCAGGCGGAGCGCTCATAAATACAAAGGGAGAGGTAATAGGAATCAATTCTTCTAAGTTTGCCGCTACAGAGGTAGAGGGAATGGGCTATGCGATTCCTATTAACTCAGCAGTTCCTATTTTAAATGAGCTTACAGAAAGGGAAGAGCTTGCAGAAAGCGAGCAGGGATATCTTGGCATTAATGGAAATGACATTACTGCAGAATATGAATCGCTCTTTAATCTTCCATCAGGAGTTTATGTATCAAAGATCTTAGAGGATTCCCCGGTAGAGCAGGCGGGCCTCAATGTAGGTGATATCATAGTAGGAATTAACAATACGGATATAGCTACTAAAGAGGATATAGCAGAGGTTCT
>JAEEGF010294257.1_pt1 | contig 32998 bp, 18 predicted proteins | sample 9134171 | NCBI WGS metagenome assembly JAEEGF01 (sample SAMN16246542, study PRJNA631951) | gut metagenome | biome: gut microbiome; feature: rumen; material: AP-attached | host: Bos | place: Iran: Karaj | collected 2018-10
CGCATCTTGCCGTTCTGCCTTATGGCGAAGACGGCCATACAAACAACAACCACAACAAGGCAGAGCGTCATGGGAACATTGATCCTCATGAGCAGAATGAAGGAGCCGATTATTTTTACGATGGAGATGAATATGTTTTCAGGGCCGTGATGGGCAAGCTCCGAAATGTCAAAGAGATCGGAGATGAGTTTACTCATCATTTCGCCTGTGTTATGGGTGTCATAGTAGGAAAAAGAAAAAGCCTCAAATCTTTCGAAAAGCTCCCTTCTCATGCCTGATTCCATCCGGACACCCATCATGTGTCCCTGATAGGTTACGTAATAGCGGCAAAGGCTTCGGATGACGTACATCACTATCAAAAGCACAGCGATTATGCCAAGCCTTGAAAGAATGACGGAGGGCTCTTCAAGGAAAAGGGTGGATCTTAGCACTCTCAGAAACTGTGGGAATGTAAGATCTATAATTGAAAGGACCGATGCACAAAACAGGTCAAACAGAAAAACGCCGATATAAGGCTTGTAATATGGAATAAATTTTTTAATTAATTTCATGGGATACCTCGAAGTTATTGGATTAAAGAACTATGCTTTATTGTACTGTATATTTATGAGTAAAGCACGCTAAATGTTTAAGTGTTATAATACAGATATAAGATTTAGTTTATTATGAGGGGAAAAAGTGAAAAAGAAACTTCTTATTGCTGCGATTATAGTGATAATGATCGGAGTTCTTATTTTTATATTGTTCAGGGTAAAGCAGGCTACTACCAATTCTTCCAGAAGAGATGGAGATATTCATTTTTCTGTTACTGAGGAGGATGTGGGGCCTTCCGGTGACCAGGGACTATCTGATGCTTCTTCTGAAGCCACTACGCGAATTATCCAGGAAAAAAATGAGATAGATGTATCCGGAATAACCGCTGACACCAATGAACCGGTGTCAGAAGAGGTTGAGCCTGTCAGTACAATTATTCTAAGTGAAGCCATCAGGGTTGATGAAGGCGAAATAGGGGATTTTTACAGTAATGAAGAGTTTCAGGGTGTGATCCCTGTGGATATACGCTCTTTTTCTGCAGATGATATTCCGGATAAATACGATTCCAGAGATGTAAGCGGAAAGCGCTATGTAACTGAGGTTGAAGACCAGGGCTATACTTATCTTTGCTGGAGCTATGCTGCGTTGGCAGCTGTTGAGAGTGATCTTTTATCTCATCACAGCAATATGGATTACAGGGATATCGATTTGTCTGAAAAACACCTTGCTTACTACAATATGCATAGGACCGAAGGCTCCCTGGGAGGGCTTATAGATGATGACTACCGGGAACTGGTCAATGCAGATAATGAGAAAAATGCCTGGATATTTGACTATGATACCAATTACGTGGCTATGGGAGGCGTTACCAATTTCTGCCTGAGCCTTCTGACTTCCTGGAAAGGCCCGGTGGCTGAAGCGGGAGATGATTCCTTTAGCAGTATTTATGGAGAAAGCTTCCTGTTTAAGGATAATGCCCAGGCACCTTCCGATGCCTATAACAGCGATTACCATGTTCAGGCTGTCAACGAAATCATGGCTTCTGAAGCCAACAGGAATATGGTCAAACAGATGATTATGGAGCATGGTTGCGTGTCAGCCTCGGTGAATGCGGATAATAAATACTGGAGGGATCATAATGGCACGCTTTATTCAAGCTTTGGGGGCGAACCGGTTCCCACGGCCAACCATGAAGTGATAATTTGCGGATGGGATGATGACTACAGTGCATCCAACTTTGTGACAAAGCCCAAGGCAGACGGAGCGTGGCTTTGCCGTAACAGCTGGGGGAAGACCTCCGGTAAGGGAGGATATTTCTATCTTTCCTATTATGATGAGACCACCTGCGATAACATTGTGGCTGCTTATTCCGCAGCTTCCAAGGGTGAAAAAAACTGGTATGACAATAATTATCAGCTCTGCGGCTTTATCGACAATGTGGTCAGCTCCCTGGATGATTCTCAGAATTACGTGACAGCTTATACAAACTCAGGAAATCCTTATGCTGTTATGTATGAAGCTTCATCTGATGAGACACTGAAGGCTGTGGGCTTTATGAATATTGACACCTATCAGCAATATGAGATTAAAGTCTATGTTAATCCCGAGACAGCATCGGAAGATCTGATTGAGTTTAAAGCTCTGGATGAACCTGCTTCTGCCACTAAGGCTTCTGTTATAAGCGGAGGATATCATACCTATGAGCTATCAAAGCCGGTGACTTTAAATGCAGGTGACAGATTTATGGTTCTTGTTGATCCTGTCAGCAGCGGCCGTCTTGTCTATGAGCACGCGGATTCTTATACAGGCACCGCCAATTATGACGAGTGGAACAACCTGACAGGCAATGTTTATAACAATTATGAGGCCAGCGGACAGAGCTATTATATAGCTAATGACGGCACCGGAATGATGCGTCAGACCGATAAGGATTTCTTTGTTAAGGCATATACGAACAACAGATGATGAATTATCATTTTTCCACAACGAAAAAGAGACGTTACTAACGTCTCTTTTTCATTTCACAAGATTTTTTGGGAGGAGGGCTGTGTAATGGGGAGTTACACAGCCCAGGTATGAAAAAAGTTTTGTTGGGGGAGTGAGAATTTTTATTCTCACTAGATATATCGACCGGATAATATAAAACTTAACTGTTTTTAGATATTATTTTTACGAAATAATGCACGAAAAATCGTTTAAGTAATTGTGCAATTATTTCAGAGAACGAGTGTTTGAAAATTTTACGGTTTTGTGATATATTGTGTGTAGTAAAAAGAAAGGCACAATATATATGGGAAAGAACGATAAAGAATTAGAACAGATCAGTACAACCGACAAGCTTAAGGCCTTTAAGACCCTGAAGGAAGCCGGTTACAGAGTAGAGCTCAATGGCAGCGGAGTACCTACCGTTATCTGCCAGAAGCCTGAGGATATCGATAAGGAACTTAAGAATGTCAGGAAGGTTCTGAAGGAGCTTCGCTACAGCGGAAGCTTTGGCGTAAGAGCTGTCAGAAAGACTGATATGATCGCAACTGAAGAAACTGAAGAGAGAACTGAAGCAACAGAACAGATTTCTGCATAACATAAAAAGAAGCACCTCATTGAGGTGCTTTAATTTTGGGAGGAGGGGTCGATCAGTGGGGAGCCGATCGACCCGGTATGAAAAAAGTTTTGTTGGGGGAGTCAGAAGTTTTGTACTTCTGATATTGTATATATTAAAGGCTAAATTTGGACAAAATATGGACGATTTATAAACAAAACATAAAGTAAGTCGAAATAATAAATAATATGAACACGATATTTAGTTTATTTTTTTTAATTTATTTTTGAATCATACGAAATATTGTATAATAATATTGTGATAAATCTTCACACAACTTAGATGTAGTCCGATGTTTTGCTTATTCAGAGAGGTCTTTGATGAACATGATCCCGACTGTAACAGCCATAAAGGAACATACCCCTGTCACAAGCCTGATATCATCAGGAGATTGTGCGGCTGCCGCAGCAAGAGCCGCAGCGGCCAATTTGATCTTCAGAATAGAGAGCGAAATGGTCACTGTTACTCATGAAAGAGGTAGCAGAACTTTTACTGTCCATAAAAATGCTGTTAACTGCACCGACAGTGCTTCAGAATTCTTTGTGGTCATGGAAGGCGGTATGGCTCCTGATATCCGTGAGAGAGCTCAGATCGTTGCCAATGTTTCCAAAATAAAGGACATACGAAGCCTTAACGATAAAGCATACATCGATAAAAGATACAGCAATCTCTTTTTACAGGGCGGAGAAGGTATTGGAATAGCTTCCACCAATCTGCCCGGCATAAAGAGCGGAGAATATCTCATAGAGGAAAATGCCAGGAAGCTCATATTTGACGCGGTGGCCGGTGTAGTTGATATTTCTGACGGTGCACAGCTTTTGCTGATCACTCTTCATTGTCCCGAAGGCATGATGATAGCTGCCAAACAGCCAATGGTGCAGACCGGTTTTTCCGGTGGAATCACCATTATGGGAGATTATGGCGAAGTTGAGAGTGTTCATCAGAGAGATATTGCACAGTCCATTGATGATCAGCTTCAGAGGCAGGTAAATCTTGGGGTTAAGAGTATTCTTGTGAGCCCCGGTGATTACTGCGCAGCCAAAATATATCAGCAGCTTCATGTAAGTCTTGATACAGCCATAAGATGTTACAATTTCCCGGGCTATGCCATTGATTCAGCAGTTACCATGGGAATCGAGAATATGCTTCTGGTGGGAAATGTGGGCAAGCTTGTGAAGCTTGCGGCAGGAATCATGAACACCAATTCTTATGCTTCCGACGGAAGAAGAGAGATCTTTGCGGCCCATACGGCACTGGTGGGTGGCACAGCCATACAGGTAAGAACAGTAATGGGATGCATAACCTGTGATGAAATCCTTGCACTTTTAGACAGCTGGGGACTCAGGGACAGGGTTATGAACAGTATCATGATGGCTATAAATAACTACGTCAGAACCCGCAGCCAGGGCAAGCTTCGGTTCGGTGTTGCACTTTTTTCCGAGGAATATGGACTTCTTGGTCAGACCATGGATACAAAAAATGTTTTAGTTAAGGTTTCTCAGGAACAATTTGCATTGTCACTGAAGCTAAAATAGGGTATTCTAATATAAGCGAGTTTTTTCGCGTTTAATAAGAGATTTGTTAGGAGAGAATTGGGGAAATGAGTAAGATTATTTTGACCGGAGACCGTCCTACCGGCAAGCTTCATGTGGGACACTATGTGGGCTCACTTAAGAGAAGGGTAGAACTTCAGAATTCCGGAGAGTTCGATAAGATTTTTATCATGATTGCCGATGCTCAGGCACTTACTGATAATGCTGATAACCCGGAGAAGGTACGTCAGAACATTATTGAGGTTGCCCTGGACTATCTGGCGGCAGGACTTGATCCCGCCAAGTCTACACTTTTTATACAGTCACAGATTCCGGAGCTCACTGAGCTTTCATTCTACTACATGAATCTTGTAACTGTGTCCAGACTTCAGAGAAATCCCACAGTTAAGTCTGAAATTCAGATGAGAAACTTTGAGACCAGCATTCCTGTTGGATTCTTTACATATCCTATCAGCCAGGCAGCTGATATTACTGCATTCAAGGCTACTACCGTTCCCGTTGGAGAGGACCAGGAGCCTATGATCGAGCAGACAAGAGAGATTGTCAGAAAGTTCAACTCCGTTTACGGCGATACACTGGTTGAGCCTGACATTCTTTTACCTGACAATGCAGCATGTCTCCGTCTTCCCGGCACTGACGGCAAGGCCAAGATGAGTAAGTCTCTTGGTAATTGCATCTATCTGTCAGAGGAGCCTGATGAGATCAAGAAGAAGGTTATGTCCATGTTCACAGATCCCAATCATTTGAGAGTTGAGGATCCCGGACAGGTTGAGGGCAATCCTGTATTTATTTATCTTGATGCTTTCGCAAGGGATGAGCACTTTGCTGAATTTGCTCCTGATTATGCTAATCTTCAGGAGATGAAGGATCATTATTCAAGAGGAGGCCTCGGAGACGTTAAGGTTAAGAGATTCCTTAATGAGGTTATCCAGGCTGAGCTTGAGCCTATCCGTAAGAGAAGAAAGGAATTCCAGAAGGATATTCCGTATGTTTACGAAGTTCTTAAAAAAGGCAGCGAGGTAGCTGAGGCTGTAGCAGCACAGACTTTGGCGGATGTTAAGAATGCTATGAAGATCAACTACTTTGATGATAAAGAGCTTATTGCTATGCAATCTGCAAAGTATGAGGAGATGGGTGACTGATGAAAAACATTCTGTTTGTAGCTTCTGAAGGAGTACCTTTTATCAAAACCGGTGGACTTGCTGACGTTGTAGGTTCACTTCCCAAGGACATTGATAAGAGATATTTCGATGTACGTGTTATACTGCCGCTTTATAAATGCATCAATCAGAAAATGAAGGACAAGATGGAGTATGTTACTAACTTCTACATGGACTTTCATTGGAAGAATGAGTATGTAGGCATTTTCAAGGCAGAGATTGATGGAATTAAGTATTATTTTATTGATAATGAATTCTATTTTAACGGCATGAAGCCTTACGGAGATGATGTTCTTTTCGAGATTGAAAAGTTTGCCTACTTTTCCAAGGCAGCTCTTTCAGTCCTTCCGGTTCTTGATTTCAGACCGGATATCATTCACTGCCATGACTGGCAGACAGGACTTGTGCCTGTTTACCTGAAGGAAAGATTCCAGGGCAGCGAGTTCTATCGTGGAATTAAGGCGATCATGACTATCCACAATCTGAAATTCCAGGGCAAATGGGATATCAGAGCGGTACAGGATATTACAGGACTTCCTGATTATTATTTCACACCGGACAAGCTTGGACTTTACAAGGATGCGGATCTGCTTAAGGGCGGTATCGTATTCTCTGACGCCATTACAACTGTAAGTAAGGCATATGCTGAGGAAATCAAGACCAAGTTCTACGGCGAGGAGCTGGATGGCCTTCTTCGTGCCAGAGAGCATGACCTTAGAGGTATTGTTAACGGTATTGATTATGATGAGTTCAATCCCGCTACAGATAAATATATTCCTTATCAGTACAATGCCATCAACTTCCGTAAGGAGAAGATCAAGAATAAGAGAGCACTTCAGAAGGAACTTGGACTTAAGGAAGATGACAAGTGCATGATGATCGGTATAGTTTCAAGACTTACCGACCAGAAGGGCTTTGACCTTATTAACTATGTTCTTGATGAGCTGTGCCAGGATGCGGTTCAGCTGGTTGTTCTTGGAACAGGCGAAGAGCAGTATGAGAATTCTTTCCGTCACTTTGACTGGAAGTACAACGACAAGGTTTCTGCTAACATCTATTATTCAGAGCCTATGTCTCACAAGATCTATGCTGCATCAGACGTGTTCCTTATGCCTTCTTTGTTTGAGCCCTGCGGATTATCACAGCTTATGGCTCTCAGATACGGAACTATTCCGATCGTCAGACAGACAGGCGGACTTATCGATACAGTTGAGCCCTATAACAAGTACGAGAGCACAGGAACAGGTTTTGGTTTCCTTAACTACAATGCCCATGAGATGCTGGCTACTATTCGTGAGGCTGAGCATGTATTCTATGATCAGAAGCGCGAATGGAACAAGATGATCGACCGTGCAATGGCAGTTGATTTCTCCTGGAAGGTATCTGCTGAGAAGTATCAGGAGATGTACGACTGGCTCAGACCATAACTAAATAATATTGAACTTTTTAAAGAATACTTTCTGTTTCGGAAGTATTCTTTTTTTTGTTTTAATACCTCTCAAATGTGGCTGTTTCATTGGTTTAAATTAACGTAATATAGTATAATTAAAATACGTTAATGCGAGATTGGAGGTATTGTGATGCAAGGCTTAAACAGACTTTTTAGAAAAAAATGTGCAAGATTGATGGCGGGGGTTCTCATGACGATCATGATTCTTAACTGCTTACCTGCTTTCAACCCTGCGGCGGATATTGTTTATGCTGCAGAGCTTTCCGGAACTTATAATCTGGGTGGAAAGGATTATTCCGGGACTCTCGGTGAAGCTTTTGCTAAACTAAGCGCGACAGAAGAAAATGTCCTTGTATTAAAGTCTGATTTCCTTGTGGATTCCAGGCTTGTTCTTCCGCATGATCATAAGCTTATTTTAAATTTGGACGGACATGAGATAAAAGGCGGTTCATCCTCAGGGTTTATTACTGTTTCCGAGAATGCAAGCCTTAAGATAGAAGGAAAAGGCGGCAAAATATATGGCTTTGCAGACAGTAACGGTCTTGGAGGCGCATTTTTTGCTGCTGCTAACAGTAAAATTGAACTTGAGAAGCTGACTATCAACGGAAATACAGCAAAAAACGGCGGTGCTGTATATCTTGAGACTAAGGCGGATCTGAGACTGTCCGCAGTCAACTTTAGTGGCAACACAGCTTCAAATAACGGCGGTGCGATTTACATCAACGGTTCCAATGTAACAACTCAAATGGATAATGCGGTTAAGTTTGAGATGAATGCATCTGCGAATGCCGGCGGAGGAATCTATGTCAATGGTAACGGTGTGGACATTTCCGGATCGGGAGCATTGATGACCGGAAATATGACCTTTGCGGGAAATGGCGCGGCAATCTGTGTTTCTGGTGATGTTGAAGCCGGTAAAAGCTGCAACGTTACCATCAGAGATCTTCGAATAGACGGAAATACTTCCAACGGTTCAGGCGGAGGGATCTGCTTAAGAGCGGGTGGATGTACCCTTAACAATGTCACGGTTACAGGCAATTCAGCTGCTAAAAGCGGCGGAGGAATCAGTGATCTTGGCAGCGGCGTAAAAAGTGATCCCAATACCAAATATCAGAACATTACAGTGACAGGGAATAAATTGACTGGTTCCGGGACGCAGGGAAAGGGCATTTATGCGGCACCGGACAGAGTTCTTTATATATCCGGAAAAACTGTTATCTCCGACAATGTTTTTCTTGATGACAGTGATGACGCTCATGCATATTTAAGCGTTTCCGGAATTACATCAGATTCCGAGATTACTCTTTTAAGAAAAGAAGACAGTTTTAGTAAGATAACCAACGAACCCTGTGATGCCAAGCTTCGTATTTTTACTTATGATAAGAGCGACTATCACCTGGAAATTGACGAGGATGAAGTAAGCGCTACCTACAAATATCTTGTTTTGAAAAAAGGCGCTCCCAGCGCAGCCAGTAATGCCACCGCACTTGACATAACCAAGTGGAAGACAGGTACCGCAAATGCTGGTTTTACTTATAAAGCTACAGATGGCGCAGAATATCCTGTTGTTTACGGATATGCATCAACTGCGGATTACAATGGCGTAAGAGATATAGTTAATAAATATTTCTACTCAGACGGATACTTTATGAGCGATCCATCTGTTTACGATGCGCATCTTTCAACCATGTCAATGAATATGGCTATGGCCGGTGCGGACTCTAATCTGCTGGGGCATTCTGACTACAGATACAAATTCGACAATGTTAAAAGCATTCTAAAAGGAATCGGATGTGCCAATGAGGATATTTATCTGAATGACTGGTATATCCAAAAGCCCACCGATGACAGTATAGGCGTAGCTATAGGTAAAAAACAGATAAAATCTCTTGCAGAAGATAACGGGGAATATATACTTGTTCCAATCATAATAAGAGGATGCAACTACGAAAGCGAGTGGGCTTCGAATGTGACCTTGAACGGTGCAAATACAGCGGGAGAAGATAATCCGGAATCATCAGGCTTTAAGTCTGCAAGGACACAGACTATAGAGTCTCTTGAATATTTCATGGATCATTACAATGTAAGACCTCTTCTGAGGGAAGGCAAGGTGAAATTCTGGGTTACCGGTTTCTCCAGAGGAAGTGCTACCGCTAATCTTGTTGGAAAATACCTGGTGGATAACTATGGTGTATATTCAAGTACTTACCATGATAAGCCCAATCAGGTATTTGCTTATTGTATGGCATCTCCGGCAGGCGGTACCGATTCAGCCCAGTCACCTTTGGCGGCAGATGATAACGGCAGCGGATATTATTGCATACACAATGTCATTAACAAAGCTGATCTTACACCCATGGTGGCGCCGGAGCTGATGGGCTTTAAGCGGTACGGTGTGGATCACTATGTTCCCGGTTCCGAAAAAGCTGAAATTACCTCGGAGGTAACAAACGCCTCTGCTGAAAATGGTGGTTACAGCATCACCAGATATAAAGACAATAACTATTGGAAAACTAAGACTTCCGAGTATAACATGTGGCGCCCCAACATGCTGGAACAATTGGCATCCGTTAACACAGGTGTGAAGTTTAATGATAACTTCAGAGTATCTGAGTTTGCCCTTACGTCTCCTAATCTCAGACCTTCGGAAAAAGCTGAATTTGCGAATGTGTCTATCGAAGACTGGCTTGTGGACTTATATACCAACCTTCAGAAGTGGGAAGTTCTGGATGAGGGTAAAACCCTTACAAGAGCAAATTACAGCGGATATGTTATGCATGAAGGAACTACCCAAGGAAGCTGGTACAACAACGGAACCGATGTCCAGACTGCTCTCAGAGTGCTTACAATGATGCTGATGTCAAGGACACCGGAGGAAAATCAGAGGCTTCTTAATGCAATTAAGAGTGTTTACAACAAACTTGGAAGCTCAGGGAATTTTTTCAGTTCCAAACCTTCGGTTCTGACAATCTATACGAAACTGATCTCTTCCTACGGATGGAAGGAGGCGTCAGATCAGCAGTACTGGCTTGATCAGTTCTGGTCAATGCTTATCGATAACAGTAATGGCCAGCCCAGTATACTTGATCCGGGAGTAATGACCCAGGCAGAGTTTCAGTCCTTTAAACAGTCTTTCCCGGTGTTGATGGGGCTTTGCTTCAGGGTTATTCCTACAGACTATCAGACTAACGAATTTCATCTTGTAGCTACACTTTTAAATAACGCAAGTATTATTACCCAGGCCCATGTACCCGAGGTATATCTGGCATGGCTTAGAAGTTATGACAGTTATTATGACGGAGAAAAGGATAAGGCCTATAAATTTACAGGTGGATCAGCTGCACCGACAGTTCCCTCACCTGAAAATCTCTCTGACGGTGGAACATTCAGCGGTACCCAGACTTTAAAGCTTACCGGCGATGCTGACAGTGAGATCTATTACAGGATCACAAAGGAGTCAGGTTCAGAGAGCACACAGTCTCCGCTTAAATTGTACAGAAGAGGGGAGGGCATTGATCTTCTTCCTTCGAAGGATGGAAATGTTATTTATTCTGTAGAAACCTATGCACTTCGAAACCATGTCGGCGCAGAAGATAAGATAGAAGTATTAAGCAGTGAATCCAAGGTTTACACATTTAATATAAGCAGTGGCAATAATCTTTATGTAAAGAATACTCCCGGCATGAGTGGGTATAATACCATAAGCTATGCTGGTGGAACGAAGGTAACTTTGGATGCAAAAATCCCGGAAGGCCAGGGGAGCAACTATAAATTTAAGGAGTGGAAGCTTGAAGTTAAAAACGGAGATTCCTGGAACGAATGGGCTGAAATTTCTGATCAGGCCAGAAAAAAAGCTGTGTGCTCATTTGCCATGCCTGACTGCGAACTTCGGGCAGAGGCTATATTTATTCCTGTTGTTGCTATAACAGGCCTGAACGATATTGGAATTAACCTTCAGACTTTCAGTCTGGTTGCCGGAAGTAAGCTTCCTTCAAAAACAGAGCAAGCACCTGCGTTCCTTAACGGCTTACAGACGATACAGTATTCAGGTACGGCTAAGCTTTCATGGGAATTTGACAACAGTGTTGTCACTGACAGAATAAAATCCGGAATGCAGTACAGGTTTTCTTATGAGCTGTCGGATTGGACCAGTGATGACGGAAATACAGCTTACAGATTTGATAAATCAGGTGGGAATTGGACAACTGCCGAGGACAGCGGTTATACTATTGAGATCACAAACAGTGGAATAAAGGTTGTTTCAAATTGGATACAGGCCACAGGTGAAGAGGAAACAGAAGAGAAGAACAGCTACTCACTTAAGATCAATTACCATAGTCTGAGTGATAATATCGGCATAACAGCAAATTCATATACTGTTGAAAAAGACACAGAGTTTACATTGGATGCAGAGTCACTTTTGTATGACGGACTTGAAGCAGCAGGGCATGAAGAGGATGCATATAGCTATTGGGTAGTATATATGACCCAGACCGGTATTTCAGGGGATGCAATTGATGGCTGGGCCGAGGGCGAAAAGCTCTTTGATGACTATATCTGGTTTGATATGCCGGATAATGATGTTGTCATAGATATCTATTTTGGCAAAGCTATTGAAGAAATTCATCTTCAGACGGAATTTGCTCCTGAACCTGAAGCAGGGGCGTTCCTTGAGGCAGGAATAAGCAGCTGCACCATCACAATCGGAAATAAAGACTATAATCTTGATCCTGAAGATGTTATAGAAAAATGGACTCCCGATGCTGACATTGCCATGGCTAATACTGCCTATACAGTGACATATACCATCGACACTTCGAAGCTGGAGGATGAGTCCGGAAATAATATAAGCGGAAGCTATATCATCTTTGATGACAGTGTGGCATATATAAATGAATCCGAGGATGATGAGGCCAAGCGATACAGCTGTCACATAATGGCTGGAGAAACAGGCAGTGAAGCTGATGAAAAAGGATTGTATCACAAGGTAAGCTTCAGTATCACCTTTGGGGATACAGGAAGTGCCGCTATCAGCAGTATCTCCAATCCGGAGGAGGTAACAATTACCTGGGATAGTTCCGTCTCAGACAGAAGTTATCAAAGCCTGATAATACCTCTGCTTCCTGGGACAGTACATGCTGTTTCCGGTGACGGAGGCATTGATTCATTATCTGTTACCTGGGACGATTTCAACGCAGATTACGATTCAACGTCGGCTTCTGCTCAGAATCTCACTGTTACGGGGACGGCAATAATTCCGGAAGGCTATACTTTGGCAGAAAATATCGATAATAAAGTCACAGCAAGAGTCTTCGTGGAAGGTGCCCCATATATTTCCATGGCGGTTCCTTATCCTGACAGCCAGGTAGTAGAATGTGACAAGACATCAGGAGAAGGCAGTGTTAATGTAGAGATCTTCTGTGAGACAGAGGGAGCCACTATATACTACACACTGGATGGAAGTGATCCTGTAGATGAAAAGGGGCATTTGACATCAAGTGCCAGCAGTTATGAAGCCGGCAGTGAGATCACTATCAGGGGTAATTCGCTAAGCGACAGCCAAAATATAGTTTCTCTTAAAACCACTGCTATCAAGGAAGGAATGCAGACCGGTGAAGTTTATACAGCAAGCTATGAATTTATTAAGCCAATGGCTGAAATGGATCCGGATGAACTGGAGCTTATCTATGAACTTGAACTGGTGGAAGGACAAAAGCTTGACAGCATCGGAGAAGGCTACCTGCCTAATGGATGGTTCTGGGATGAGAGTATCAATAATCCTGCTACATTCCCTGAAGACGGCACTGTAAAAATCGGAGATTATGTTGATGCGGTTATTACTTACAACCCTGACAGCAGCCTTTATTCCGATACAAAACTGATCATCAGTATACCTGTTGTGGATATGCAGTATTATATTGAATCCGAGGGTATCTTTTCCATGGCATACAGGCTTCTTGATTCCAAGGATGTTCCTGAAGGCAAAGAGGATGAATATGATAAGTATGATGAAAATCATTATCTCAGCAGAAGAATATTTGCTGCAGCTGCCGGCACGGAAGTAGTTCTCCTTTATGATAAAAAGGATGACAACGGTAATGCGATCAGGTATTTGAAGGTAGTTACGGCATCAGGAAAAGTAGTATCGCTTTCTGTACAGAATGCGAGCTATACGGAGGAACTGTATAGCTGTATATTCACTATGCCCGCAGAAGAGGTCCGGATTACTGCTGTTTCCGCTAGTCCTGAGGAAACAGAAACGTCAGCAGTTCTTTTAAACGGAAATGTAACTGTTAATGAGCTTACACTCATAAGCGGCATGAAGACTGTGCTTTATCCTTCGGTATATCCCTTTAATTCATTGGATGCCATCACTTCTGTATCCTGGCAGGTAGATAAAACAGGGAAAAAGGCAATAACCCTTAAAAAAGGTCTGATTACAGCAAAGAAGGCCGGAGAAGCAACTGTGACCGCAGTTGTAAAGATACAAAAACCAGGAGAAAAACTGGCAAAAGTAGAAGAGCTGACCTGCAGAGTACATGTTATCGATGCAAGTGAAAAGCCTAAGAACAAGATAGCTGACAAGCGATATAAGCTTGCACTGGCAAAAAGCTCTGTTACTATGGATACAGTTTCCAAGGGGAACGCAAAAATTACTGTGAAGTTATCTTCTTCAAAGAAAACCCTTAAGCTTAATGATGTTGCAAAAGCCGGCCTGGAAGTTTCATCCACCAACGAACGGGTGGTAAGCATAGGAGATTATGGCACAGGCTGGAATAAGAATGCTAAAGGAACGCTGTTAACAAAGGATATTCCAATTTATGCTGAGTCACCGGGAACTGCTTATGTAACAGTAAAAACAAAGCTGGATGATTCCGAATCCTACAATATCAAAGTATGTAAGGTAACGGTTACAGCCAAGACCGCTGAAATTGAAATATCCGGAGATTCAGAGGGCAAGTTTAAGACCTATACTGCTGATGAGCTTAAGGCCATGAACATCAATGTTAAAAAGACTGATCCCGTAAATATGCAGGCAATAGGATATATTGAGCTCAAGCAGGGAGAGTACGACAGGCTCTTTACAAGCATTTCTCCCGACGATACTACAGATTTAGTTAAGATGAAGTGGACGGTATCAGGCGGAGTGACCATTAAGAACGGAGTAGTCTATGCCAAGAAAGCTTCCGCCGTAAAGGGTGGCAAAATAACGCCTGCCAAAGTCAAAGTTACCTGTGGCAAAAAGAAATACATGATCTATATAGTTGTGAAATAGAAGAAATTATGAAGAGCAGGGTGGTGAACGCTAACGCGGTGCCATCCTGCTTTTTTTATCATCTCATTGACAAGGTTTTGCGGGTAAATCATAATACTATCTGTGATTTAATTTATGAAAGCAGGAAGTTTTGAATGGGAATGGAGTTAGAAGAAAAGAGTACAAAAAAGGGGTTGTTGTATCAGGCAAGTATACTGGCTATTGCCGGTATGATATCAAGAGTAATTGGCCTTTTATACAGAAGCCCTTTGACTGCTGTTATCGGTGATGAAGGTAACGGCTATTATACTGCGGCTTATGCCATCTATACAATTATTCTGCTGATTTCTTCATATAGTATCCCTTCAGCTATGTCCAAGATTATTTCTGGCAAACTGGCGGTAAAAGAGTACAGGAATGCTCACAGGATCTTTAAATGCGCCCTGGTCTATGTATCAATAGTGGGCGGCATCGGAAGTCTTGTGCTTTTCTTTGGGGCGGATATTCTGGCCGCCGGAAGAAGTGCCACTGTTCTTAGATTCTTTGCGCCAACTATCTTTGTATTCGGCTTTTTGGGAGTTCTGAGGGGCTATTTTCAGGCCCACAGGACCATGGTTCCCACATCCATATCTCAGCTTATAGAACAGATCCTCAATGCCATAGTAAGTATCAGTGCAGCTCTTATTCTTACAGGCGTGGCAGGCAATGAGGACCCCTCCAAGAGGGCAGTTTACGGTGCCATAGGCAGTGCCCTGGGAACCGGTTCCGGCGTTGTGATCGCTCTTTTGTTTATGCTCTTTGTCTATAACATAAACAGAAAGTCTATCCATAAGCGTGTTAATAGCGACAGGCACGAGGATATGACTGACAAAGAGATCTTTAAACTTATTATTCTTATCGTAACACCATTCCTTTTAAGTACATTTATTTATAATCTGTCTACTTCACTGAACTACACCCTGTTCAGCAGAATACTGATGAATGTAAAAAAAGTTGATGAAGCCTCTATGGCAGCGCAGTACGGAATTTTTAACGGAAAGGCCATAGCCATAACCAATCTGCCCATAGCTCTTGCCAGCGCAGCGGCTGCAGCCATGATTCCGGAGGTTTCAACCCTCTTTGCCCAGGGAGACAAGAAGGGAGCAGGAGAGACTGTCTCCCGCGTATTAAGGGTCATCCTTATGATCTCTATTCCCTGTACAGCAGGACTTTTTGCCCTGGCAAAGCCGGTAATGATGATTCTTTTCCCACAGAGGGCATCTCTTGGAGAGGCTTCAATGCTTCTTATGATCCTTTCTGTGACGGTTATTTTTTATTCCCTGTCCACAGTGACCAACGCGGTACTTCAGGGAATAGGGCGAGTTAATGTTCCTGTATTTAACGCTGTTATTGCTCTTATTGTACAGACAGCAGTTCTGAGTCTTCTCCTTTTATACACAGATCTGGGAGATGTGGCCCTTTGCATAGTTACAATAGTTTATTCGCTTTTGATGTGCATTCTCAACAATGTTGTAATGAGGAAATACATCCCGGTTGCCAATGATATTAAGAAGGCTTATGTCCTTCCGGCCATTTCTGCGGCAATTATGGGTGGAGCGGCTTATCTGATACATTTTCTTTTTTCACTTCTTTTCGGTAAGTTTATGGGAAGTGAGTATTTTGTTAATCTTCTGGCGACGATCATTGCCATATTGGTGGCGATTTTTGTTTACTTTATTGTGCTTATCAAATCCGGCGGGGCTTCTGAGGAGGATATCAGAAGATTTCCGAAGGGAAGAAGCATAGCTTCGCTTCTTAAAAAACTTAGGATCTTATAAATTATGGATGCGATTAATGGGGAAAAATCGATAGAAAAAAGTATAAGAAGGCAGTACATACTGCTAGTTGTCACTCTGATCTTTGTTATGGCTACGCTTATTCTGGGCACGCTGCTGTTCAGGTTTTACATGTCCAATTTCAAGACAAAGCAGGTAAGCAATGAATATGACAAGTACTACGTGATGATCACAGATAATTATAAGTCTGATTTCTGGCAGGCCATTTATCGTGGCGCATTGGAGGCCGCCAGGGAGGAGGGCATATTTGTCGAGCTCCTGGGACAGAATATCTCGGGGGAATACTCCTGCGAAGAGCTCATGAGAATCGCAATTGCTTCAAGAGTTGACGGAATAATCGTTTATGCCAACGAGAGCGATGAGATGACTGAGCTTATTAACGAAGCCACAGAGAAGGAAATTCCTGTTGTCACTCTCTACAACGACAATACCAGGTCCTCCAGAATGAGCTTTGTTGGTGTGGGAAGCTACAACATTGGTCGTGAATACGGTAAGCAGATCAACAATATTGTCAGGGAAAAGAGAAGAGACAGTATTGAGTCCGAGAATATCGGCCAGAGGTCACCTCTTGAGATTGCTGTTCTTGTCAATGCCGGGGTAGGAGACTCCGGTCAGAACATCATTATTTCTGCAATCCAGGACTGCCTTCGACAGGTTAACATCACAGATTCCGAATACAATATTTCCACAGTTACCATTGATAACACCAACGCATTTTCTGTTGAGGAGTCCATTAGAGATATTTTCCTTATGGAGAATGTGCCGGATGTAATTCTTTGCCTGAATGAGCTTGATACGGTCTGTGCCTATCAGGCTGTCGTAGACTTTAACAAAGTTGGCCGGGTAAACATTCTTGGATATTATGACTCTGATGCCATAGTCAATGCGGTAGACAGAGGAGTTCTCTATGCAACTGTTTCCATTGATACAAGACAGCTGGGAGAATATTCGGTAAAAGCACTTAATGATTATTATGAATACGGCAACACCAGCCAGTATTATACTGCGGACATAACTCTTATCAGTCAGGATAATGTGGCGGATTTTCTTAAAAAGGAGGACGGCGATGAATAAATTCCTCAATAAGCCCCTCCAGTTTAAGATCATCAGCGTCTGCGTTTTTGTCAATGTCCTTATCTTTATAGTAAATCTTCTTTTGATGCTGGGTATGAATGCCATGGCGGTAGAAATGGAGAGGGTTTATGAGGGTAACAGATCCCTCAATGAGATCGCGGAGGCTCTTTCAGACGTTCAGGGGTCCATGACAGGCTATTTGAGCTCCAAGACCAGTGATTCTCTGGAGGAATACTACAGGAGTGCCCAGAGACTTCAGGATATGGCGGGGGCTTTGGACAACAAGGTTACAGATCATGCCCTTACCAGAATGGAGCGCAACATCAGAAACATGACAGGAGATTATCTTGATGTTGTGGGAAGGACCATCGAATCCAAGCGCGGAAGAAATGTAGAGAAATACAGAAAAGACTATGAGGAAGCAACTCAGTTATACGGCTTCCTTAATGAATATCTGCGAAGCCTGAACCAGGAGCTGTTTGTTTCCAATTCAGAGAGCTACAGCATTATGGCAAGGGGCTTCAGAAGCTTTGAATTTATCAGCTTTATTGTTATGACCATGGTTATGATAGGGAATGTCATTATAGTTACAAGTTTTGTAAGAGCTATGATGCTGCCCCTTAAAAAGCTCTCTGACTCAGCCAATGAAGTGGCTGCCGGAGACTTTGACGTCACACTTCCGGAGGTGTCCTATCAGGACGAGATCGGAATAGTGAACAATGCCTTCAGTAAGATGCTTGTAAGTATCAAGCAGTATATCCAGCGGCTTACAGAGAGCATGGAAAAAGAGAGAGACATGCAGGAGAAGGAGCTCATGATGGAATCCCATCTTAAGGATGCCCAGCTTAAGTATCTGAGAGCTCAGATCAATCCGCATTTTCTCTTTAATACCCTTAATGCCGGTGCTCAGCTAGCCATGATGGAAGGCGCTGACAGGACCTATGAATATGTTCAGACTGTAGCTGACTTTTTCAGATATAATATCAAAAATCAGCAGACTGAAGTCCGGATCAGGGACGAGGTCACCCTGGTGGATAACTATATTCAGATCCTGAATGTAAGATTTTCAGGGGATATAGGCTATGAGAAGCAGGTGGACGAGAGACTTCTTGATATGGTCATGCCTGCCATGATCCTGCAGCCCATCGTAGAAAATGCGGTAAACCACGGAATCAGGGAAATGGGCAGCAATGGTGTCATCACTCTCAAGGTCTACCGCGAAGATGACAAGGTCTGCATCGGAATCGGAGATAACGGAAAGGGTATCAGCCAGGAGAATATCAGGAAGATACTTAGCGGAAACTGGCACAACGACGAGAATCAGTACGACAACAACGGAATCGGAATGGATAATGTTATTTCGAGACTTCGTCTTTTTGCCGGCAATGATGATGTCATAGATATCAGGAGTGACGGAAAGGGCCTGGGAGCCGAAGTTATTATAAGAATCCCGTATAACCGCGGGGAAGATTAAGTTTTTCAGGGGTAAATAATGTACAGAGTAATGCTAGCTGATGATGAAGGTATTGTTATTGATTCAATGAAGTTCATCATCGAAAAGGAATTTGGAAATCAGTGTGAGATTGAATACGCCAAGACCGGAAGAAGTGTCATTGAACTGGCGGAGCGCTTCAGGCCTGATATTGCAGTAATAGATATACATATGCCGGGAATCAACGGCATTGATGCTATCCGTGAGATGAAGCAGTTCTGCACCAATACCACATTTATAGTTATGTCAGCCTATGACAAGTTCGATTACGCCAAGGAGGCTATTAAGCTTGGAGTAATGGAATATCTGATGAAGCCCATGGACAGGCACAAGGTCGTCAAGGTCCTTAAGAAGGCCATGGAGCAGATAGATGAAGACAGGGAGAAGCGCAGTAACGAGCTTATGATTAAGGAGAAGCTTGAAACCGTTGAACCCATCATCGAGAGCGGACTTATCTACGATATTCTTTTGCAGGAGCATTTTGAAGAGGATATAGAAAGCTACAGAACTATTCTCGGGATAAAAGAGAATTATGGCTATATGATGTCCATTGTCTGCGGCGATTCCCAGGAGGGCAACCACATGACCAATGCTGTAGGCAGCTCTGTAAAGCTCTCCGGCAAATATCAGGAGATACGAGAGGGAGTTAAGGACTATTTTGTCTGCAAGATCGGAAGCGTAATGGCCAATAAGATCGCGATTCTGATTCCCTATGAGAATCCTTCTATGGAATACGGTGAAAGAACGGAGCTTATTGACAGGGCCAGAGATCTTATAAGATACCTGAGGAAAAAGACTGATACCAATTTCAGAATTGGTATAGGAGGAGTCAAGCCCCTGAAAGAACTGGGGGATTCCTACAGGCAGGCCCTTAATGCTCTTGTTGCCACCACAGGAATCGTGGCCCATGTGGATGACCTTACCATCAGCTGCAACTATGAGGATGATTATCCTATACAGCTGGAGAAGCCCTTGTTTGAAGCTGTTTCCAAGGGTGATCTCAACGGCATGAAGGTTATTGCCGACAAGTACGCGGACTGGATGTGTGTCAGGGCCAAGGACGGAGACCTGATGTCCATGCGCCTTAAGGTTTTGGAGTTTTCTCTTTATGCAGAGCACCTGGCATATCAGAACGGAGGGCAGACCTACAGATATTCGGGAAGATGTGACTATCTTCCTGAGATCATGGGACTTTCCACCACAGAGGAGCTCAGGGAATGGTTTTTGAAGAAGCTTACTGATGCCTGCAACAATGTTATCAGTAAGAGGGAGGAGAGGTCCAATGATATCATAAAGACTGCTATGCAGTATATCGATGATAACTACAGCAAGGACATCTCCCTGGATGACGTCTCCAGAAAGGTTAATATCTCCCCTTATTACTTCAGTAAGATTTTTAAGGAAGACAGCGGACTTAACTTTATAGAATATCTTACTAACCTGAGAATAAAAGAGGCCAAGCGTCTTCTTTCAGATACGGATATGTCCATCAAGGAAATTTGCGTTTCCTGCGGATACACCGATCCCAACTATTTCAGCAGGAGCTTTAAGAAAAATGTTGGAGTAACGCCCACGGAGTTTAAGGAAGGTAAAGTAGCGGAGGAACTGTAAATAGCTCGTTTTTTATCATGAGAAGGTAAGTGAAATGAAGAAGGTTTTGTTAAGGAAAATGGCAATGCTGCTTGCCATGCTTTTCTTGATGACGGTTATCGGGGGATGCTCGTCGGAGAAGCAGAATGGGCAGAGCACTTCGAAAGACGAAGATGAGAAGCTTCAGATCGGAATGTGTTTTGACTCCTTTGTAATTGAGAGATGGCAAAGGGACAGGGACATTTTTGTTTCCATGGCAAAGGAGCTGGGGGCTGAGGTTAATGTGCAGAATGCCAACGGCGATGTGGAGCAGCAGAAAAAGCAGATAGATTACTTCATTAAGCAAAATATGGATGTCATTGTGATAATCTGTATAGACTCAGAGGCTCTTAAGGATTCTGTTAAAAAGGCCAAGGATGCCGGCATCAGGATAATTGCCTATGACAGACTTATTTCCAATGCAAACGTTGACCTGTATATTTCTTTTGACAACGAAAAGGTCGGTGAACTTATGGCTGAAGCCATAGTAAAAAACCATGGTGATACCGGCAAGGTTATAAAGATCTGCGGTTCAACCACGGACAGTAACGTACACATGGTGGAAGCCGGTTTTGATAAGGTCATGGCTGAAAATAATTATGAAATCCTGGATACCTTCTATGCTGAGGGCTGGAGAGCAGAGCTTGCCAGTGAGTACATTTACAGCAATATGGAGCTCATAGATGAAGCCGATGCAATAATGTGCGGCAATGATGACCTGGCCAGCAAGGTTGTGTATGCTCTGTCAGAAAAGAGACTTGCGGGAGAAAAACTTGTGGTAGGACAGGATGCTGACCTGGAGGCCTGTCAGAGAATTGTGGAAGGTACTCAGTTGTCTACGGTTTACAAGCCCATTGAGAAACTGGCTCAGCAGGCGGCGGTATGTGCAGTTAAGATGGCCCGGGGTGAGGAACTGGATCCTGAGGATCTGTCAGTATACAATGACGGAACCTATGAAGTTCCCTTTTTCAGGATTGAACCTGTTAATGTCACTGAGAATAACATGAATGAAATAATAATAGGCAGCGGATTCCACCTGAAAGAGGATGTTTACCTGAATGTTCCTTCCAAAATAAACGAATAAATGATAATTGTTTTATATCATAGCACAATTTTAATTATTGACGGACATGATAGCAAAAAAATGCTAGCATGTCCGTTTTTCTTTGTACCTGAATTGTAAAATTTTACAGAACTTCATAAATCATTGCTATAGGATTTATGATAATTTTATAAATGTAAAGAGCAGGACATAAAGTTCTGTAAAAAATAACAACCAAATATTTGGGAGGGTTAATTATGAAGAAAAAACTGTTAAGCGTATTTCTTTGTGCAGCTATGGCTGCATCACTCCTTGTAGGCTGCGGCAATGCTGCTTCTACAGGATCATCCGGATCAGCAGGTGGCGGAAACGGCAAGGTTGGTGTTGCTATGCCTACCAAGGATCTCCAGAGATGGAATCAGGACGGCTCTAACATGGAGCAGCAGCTCAAGGCAGCCGGCTATGATGTAGACCTTCAGTATGCATCAAACGACATTGCTACTCAGGTTTCTCAGATTGAGAACATGATCAGCTCAGGCGCTAAGGTTCTTGTAATCGCATCTATCGATGGTGATTCACTTGGAACAGTTCTTGCTCAGGCTAAGGAGCAGGGAATCAAGGTTATCGCATATGACCGTCTTATCATGAATTCAGACGCTGTTACATATTATGCAACCTTTGATAACTACATGGTTGGAACAAAGCAGGGCGAGTACATCAGAGATCAGCTTGATCTTGATAACGCTGCAGGTCCTTTCAACCTTGAAATCTTCACTGGTGACCCTGGTGACAACAACGCTAGATTCTTCTATGGCGGTGCTATCGACGTTCTTAAGCCTTACATCGATGCAGGCAAGCTTGTAGTTCAGTCAGGACAGGTTGACTTCGACAACGTTGCAACAGCTAACTGGTCAACAGAGAATGCTCAGTCAAGAATGGATGCTATCATTTCTGCTAACTATGCTGACGGAACCAAGATCGATGCTGTTCTTTGCTCAAACGACTCAACAGCACTCGGCGTTACAAACTCTCTTGAAGCTAACTACACAGGTGAGTGGCCTATTATCACAGGTCAGGACTGTGACGTTGCTAACGTTAAGAACATGATTGCCGGCAAGCAGTCAATGTCTATCTTCAAGGATACACGTACTCTTGCAGCTAAGACTGTAGAGATGGTTGACGCTATCATGAAGGGTACAGAGGCTCCTGTAAACGATACAAAGACTTATGACAACGGCACAGGCGTTATTCCTTCATTCCTTTGCGAGCCTGTATTCGCAGATGTTAACAACTACAAAGCACTTCTTATCGATTCCGGATATTATACAGAAGATCAGCTTAAGTGATAAAAGTGTCATAATACAACATGCAACATGCTAGCATGTGTTGCATGTTGTATTTATGACCAAATAAGATTCATCAAAATGAAAAAAGTTTAATTCACATTAAATGGGAAAAGGAGGGGTTGAATTGGCGAAGATATTACTGGAAATGAAGAATATCACCAAAACCTTCCCTGGTGTCAAAGCCTTGGATAATGTAAATCTCCAGGTTGAAGAGGGAGAAATTCATGCGCTTGTAGGAGAGAACGGAGCCGGAAAATCCACACTTATGAATGTACTTAGTGGTATCTATCCTTTTGGTTCTTACGAAGGCGATATTGTATATGATTCCGAAGTATGTAAATTCAATGATATCAAGGATAGTGAAGGTAAGGGGATTGTTATTATCCACCAGGAGCTTGCGCTCATTCCCTATATGACAATTGCGGAAAATATGTTCCTCGGAAATGAAAGAGGAAGCAAGTTTAGGATTAACTGGAATGAAACCTCCGGGCTTGCCCGTAAGTATCTTGATATCGTAGGACTTAAGGAAAGCACGGAAACACTGATCAAGGATATTGGTGTTGGTAAACAGCAGCTTGTTGAGATTGCTAAGGCTCTTTCTAAAAATGCCAGACTTCTTATTCTGGATGAGCCTACATCTTCACTTAACGAGACTGATTCAAGAGCTCTTTTGGATCTTATGCTCAAGCTTAAAAGAGAGCAGGGACTCACATCCATCATTATTTCACATAAGCTTAATGAGGTATCCTATGTAGCCGACAAGATCACGGTTATCCGTGACGGCTCAACCATCGAGACCCTGACAAAGGGCATTGATGATTTCTCAGAGTCACGTATCATCAAGGGCATGGTAGGAAGAGAACTTTCAGACCGTTTCCCCAAAAGAGAGCCTCATATCGGCGAAGTTATGATGGAGGTAAAAAACTGGAATGTTTACCATCCTTTATATAGCGAGAGAAAGATTGTAAATAACGTAAATATCAACGTTAGAAGAGGTGAAGTTCTCGGAATTTCAGGACTTATGGGTGCAGGAAGAACAGAGCTTGCCATGAGTATATTCGGTAAGAGCTATGGAGAGAACATCTCCGGACAGCTTTTTATCAGGGGACAGGAAGTTCATCTTAATAGCGTTCAACAGGCCATTAAGCACAAACTGGCATATGTAACTGAGGACAGAAAGGGCAACGGTCTTATCCTTTCGAACCCTATCAAGATAAACACCACATTGGCCAATCTTGATGAGGTCAGCACAAATTCTGTTATTGATAAGGATAAAGAGTACTCGGTAGCCGTTGAATACAAAGAAAAGCTTAAAACAAAATGTCCTACGGTAGAACAGAACGTAGGAAACCTTTCAGGAGGTAATCAGCAGAAGGTCCTTCTTGCGAAGTGGATGTTCGCTGATCCTGATATCCTTATTCTGGACGAGCCCACAAGAGGTATCGACGTAGGCGCTAAATATGAGATCTACTGCATCATCAACCAGCTGGTATCTGAAGGAAAATCAGTAATCATGATTTCCTCCGAGCTTCCGGAAATTCTGGGAATGTGCGACAGAATATACGTAATGAACGAAGGCAGAATGGTTGGAGAGCTGGATGGCAAAGATGCTACCCAGGAAAAGATTATGACATATATCTTACAATCATCCGGAAAAGGGGAGGAATAAATTATGAATAAGAATCAGGTTTTGGGTTTCCTTAAGAAAAACACCATGATAATCGTGCTTTTGATTGTTCTTGGTTTCTTTGCATGGAGAACCGGAGGAGCAATCCTTCTTCCCATGAACGTAAGTAACCTTATTTCACAGAATGCATACGTATTTGTTCTTGCAACAGGTATGCTGCTCTGTATCCTGACCGGTGGTAACATCGATCTTTCAGTTGGATCTGTTGTATGTTTCGTTGGTGCTGTTGGAGCTACTTTGATGGTTAACCTGAATGTACCCATCTGGCTTTCAATCATCATCATGATCCTCATCGGTACAGCAATCGGTGCTTTCCAGGGCTTCTGGATCGCTTTTGTAAGAATTCCTCCTTTCATCGTAACCCTGGCAGGAATGCTTGCATTCAGAGGACTTTCGAACGTAGTTCTTAACGGTCTTACAGTATCTATTAAGGACAAGACCACATTCGTTAACCTCTTCGGTGGCGGCGCTGACTGTTATGTTCGTGACTTCTTCGGAGGTTCAGATCTTAACCTTACATGTCTCTTCGGAGGTCTTGTTGCAGCAGGTATATTTGTACTTCTTCAGGTTACAAGCCGTACCAGAAAGGTAAGAAAGAACTATGATGTAGAGCCTTTCCTCACTTTCCTTATTAAGCTGGTAGCAATCTGTGCTGTTCTTCTTATCTTTGCTTACAAGCTTGCTCAGCACAAGGGTATTCCTACAGTTCTTATCTGGGTTATGGTAGTAGTTCTTGTTTATGGCTACATCACCAACAACACAACAGTAGGACGTTATTTCTACGCAGTAGGTGGTAACGAGAAGGCTACAAAGCTTTCAGGTATCAACACCAACAAGGTTTACTTCCTTGCATACACAAACATGGGCTTCCTTGCAGCTCTTGCAGGAATGATCACCATCGCAAGACTTACATCAGCTCAGCCCACTTACGGACAGAACTATGAGATGGACGCCATCGGATCCTGCTTCATCGGTGGAGCATCAGCTTACGGCGGAATCGGAACAGTTCCAGGAGTTATCGTAGGTGCCGTACTTATGGGTGTTATCAACCTTGGTATGTCACTGATGGGCGTAGATGCCAACATGCAGAAGGTTGTAAAGGGCGTAGTTCTTCTGGCAGCCGTTATCTTCGACGTAGTATCAAAGAGAGGCGGAAAGCTCTTTGCCAAGAACTGATCTGTTTATTTTGAAAGGATAATGCATCCCATATGCAATTCCCTTTATTGGGCCACAGAGAAAATCTGTGGCTCATTTTTTTGTTGCCATGGAGGCAGAAAATAGGTAAGATATTAGCCGTGACTGTTTAGAATTTGTAGAAAGAGATTAATATGAGTATTTTAAATGTTGAAAATCTGACCCATGGCTTTGGTGACAGAGCCATTTTCGAGGATGTATCCTTCAGACTCCTTAAGGGAGAGCATATCGGCCTTGTGGGAGCCAATGGAGAAGGAAAGTCCACATTTATGAATATAATCACAGGCAAGCTTATGCCTGATGCCGGTAAGATCGAGTGGTCCAAGAATGTTAAGGTTGGCTACCTTGATCAGCACGCTGTGTTAAAAGAGGGTATGACCATCAGGGACGTACTTGCTTCTGCTTATGAACCCCTTTATGAGATGGAGCGCAGAATGAATGAGATCTGCGATGCCATGGGAGAAGCTGATGAAGCCACTCTTGAAGCCCTCATGGAGGAGCTGGGAACAATTCAGGATCTTCTTACCAACAGAGATTTCTATCTTATTGATTCCAAGATAGAGGAGGTTTCAAGAGCCCTGGGATTTTTGGAGCTGGGTCTTGACCGCGATGTAACAGAGCTTTCCGGAGGACAGAGAACCAAGATCCTCCTGGCCAAGCTTCTTCTGGAGAAACCTGATATTCTTCTTCTGGACGAGCCTACCAACTATCTGGATGCAGAGCATATTGTATGGCTTACCAGATACCTTCAGGACTACGACAACGCTTTTATCCTGATCTCCCATGATATTCCCTTCCTTAACAGTGTGGTGAATATCATTTATCACATGGACGGCCAGTATCACAGTCTGGACAGATATGTGGGCGACTACGACAAGTTCATGGAAGTATATGAGGCCAAAAAGGCCCAGAGAGAGGCTGCATATAATCGTCAGCAGCAGGAAATCGCTGAGCTTAAGGACTTTGTTGCAAGAAATAAATCCAGAGTTGCCACAAGAAACATGGCCATGTCCAGACAGAAGAAGCTGGATAATATGGATATTATTGAGAAGATCCAGGAAAAGCCAAAGCCGGAGTTTAACTTTAAGACAGCCCGCACTCCCGGCAAGATGATCTTTGAGACAAAGGACCTTGTCATCGGATATGACAGTCCTCTTTCAACACCACTTAACATTTCCATGGAGAGAAACTCCAAGATTGTTCTCACCGGTGCCAACGGTATAGGTAAGACCACACTTCTTAAGAGTATTCTTGGACTTATTCCTTCCCTGGGAGGAAGTGTTGAACTTGGCGAAAATGTGGAGATCGGCTATTTCGAACAGGAGATGTCTCCTGATATTGAGACCACCTGCATGCAGGAGATATGGAATGAATTCCCCGGATTTTCCCAGTATGAGGTCAGATCAGCTCTTGCCAAATGCGGCCTCACAACCAAGCACATTGAGAGTAAGTGCAAGGTTTTATCAGGAGGAGAGCAGGCTAAGGTAAGACTCTGCAAGCTTATCAACAGAGAATCCAACGTTCTTGTTCTTGACGAGCCTACCAACCACCTTGATGTTGATGCCAAGGATGAGCTTCACAGAGCTCTCAAGGAATACAAGGGCAGCATTCTTATGGTGTGCCACGAGCCTGACTTTTATCAGGACTTCGCAACCCAGATCATGGACTGCTCCAAGTGGACCACAAGAGTTTAATTAAGATTAATCACTTATAAGCTTAAGACCTGAGATATCTGGAGATATAGCCATTGAATAATTGGTATAGTACACTACAAAGCCCGGTTTAGCACCTCCGGGCTTTTTTACGTCCTTTCGTTTGAGGTAGTCTATCTCGACCTTTTCCTGATTCTTTCCCTTGGAATAAAAGGCTGCGAGAGCAGCGGCTTCCTCGAAGGCTCTGTCGGGAACTTCCTTGCCTCCGGTTAAAAGAACTACGTGGGAGCCGGGAATCTTTTTGGCATGGAACCACCAGTCACCGCCATTGGCGGTCTTGAAGGTGAGTTCATCATTCTGGATATTGTTTTTTCCTACATAAATATCAAAGCCATCGCTGGAAAGGTAGTGGAAGGGCTTGGAGGTTATCTTTTCCTTGCGGCCGTTCTTTCCCTGGGGATGAGCCTTGACATAGCCGGAGAGGGCAAGCTCCTGACGGATCTGAGCAAGGTCAGCTTCCTTCTGGGCAATGTCCAGGGCTGTGGAGATGGACTCCAGCTGTTCTATGGCCTGAGCTACCTCTGTCATCTGCTCTGTGAGGGCCTCCTGGGTTCTCTTGAGTTTGGTGTATTTGTCGAAATATTTCTTGGCGTTCTGACTGACAGTAAGGGTGGGATCCAGAGGAATAGTAACATCCTCCCCGGTATTGTAGTCATTTACTGTGATGTTCTTATCGCCTTCCTTGGCGCTGTAGCCGTAAACGGTGAGAAGCTCTCCGAAAACTCTGTATTTATCCTTCTTTTCGGAATCCTGAAGCTGCTTGGTCTGAAGGTCATACTTTCTCACATTTCTCTCCAGGGCAGTCTGGACTATCTTTCGAAGATCCACGGACTTCTGTCTGATTCTTGTAACTACATTCTTTTCGGCATAGTACTGCTCAATGAGAGCGGAGATACTGTCGAAATGCCTGGAGGAAAAGCCCTGGGACTCTTCAATGTGGCTGTCGTTATCATATATAGTAAGGGGAATGGAAGCGTATTCCTTGGGAGTGCCATTCTCGTAGATGATCACAGGAGAGAAGCTTCCGTCCTTTATCAGGTTCACAACATCATCGAAGGCTCTGTAGAGGGCAATTGATTCCTGAGGATCCAGTGAGAGAGCGGACTTATCAGCATCAAGCCCTGCTCTGTAGCAGATTTCCTGGGATACAATAGGAGAAAAACCGGTGTAGCAGGAATATATTGCCTTGAAAGCAGGCATGCCCTTACTGAGAACACTGGAAGAGAACTCATCCGCTGTGGTGGTAAGAGGATTGATCTTATCCTGGGAAGGAATGAAGTACTTTCTTCCGGGAAGAACCTCTCTTACTGAACTGACAGAAGCGGGGATATGCTTGATACTGTCGATTATCATATCTTCCTCGTCGGTAAAGATGATATTGCTGTACTTACCCATGATCTCTATAAGGAGCACCTTGTGACGAAGATCCCCCATTTCATCCAGGTGCTCGATCTCGAATCTGATGATTCTTTCAAGACCTCCCGGCTGTGTTATGGACATGATGCGGCCGTTCTGAATGTGCTTACGAAGAAGCATACAGAAATTGGGTGCGGTCATGGGAGAGGGCTTGTTATCATCAGTCATGTAAACCAATGGGAGAGAAGCGTCCGCAGACATAACAACCCTGGCCTGTTTGATCTGGTACTTCTCGATATTTTCATATGAAAGCTTGACTGTTATAAGCAGCTCATCACTTTCTGTCTGTGCAATTTTATAGATACGACCGCCTGTTAAAAGGTCGCTGAAATCTTTTGTTAAATTCGCAACTGTAATTCCGTCAAATGCCATGTTCTAATTTTACCTTCCATAGTAGAAATATTGTAAATGCAGGCTTAATTGTACCATGTATCAGGGCAGCATTCAAAGTTTAAGAATATTCATACAAATTCCATATTATATGGGAATTAAATATTCACTTTGCTTATTTTGCGGTGGACATTGAAAAAGTTGCACATTTTGAAAATTTTGTTATAAAAGTGCATAATAGCAGCAATATATGAGAAATTGTAGCAACAAATGATAGGTGCAATATGACAACAAAAAATATAATACACTTGAATTCAATTGTGCAATTCGCATAAAAATGGGAGGAATTAAATGGGGAAGAGTTCTAAAACGAGTGTGGGAAACTCGAAATCTTTTGGCGTGTATATTAAACGCTACTGGCAGTTATATGCCATGTTATTTTTACCTCTTTTATACCTGGTGGTATTTAAGTATGCACCAATGGTCTATGTACAGATCGCATTCAAGAAGTACAGTCTGGTCAAGAGTATCTGGGAGCTGCCCCTGGCAGACAACCATGGATTTGAGTTCTTTATCAAGGCATTTAAGAACAACGATTTCAAATATGCTCTTAGAAACACACTGACACTTAATTTACTGGATCTGTTCTTTGGATTCCCGGCACCAATTATTTTCGCATTGATACTTAATGAGCTGTGTTTCAAGCATTACAAGAAGGTGGTTCAGACAATAGCTTATATGCCACACTTCCTGTCATGGGTTATCATCTACAGCTTGGCTCTGCAGCTTCTTGCACCCACAGATGGTCTTGTAAACATGGTCATCACCAAGCTTGGCGGATCGGCAATACCGTTCCTGAATGATGCCAAGCACTGGATCGGCAGCTATATCGGCTTTGGCATCTGGCAGAACTTCGGCTGGGGCTCCATCGTTTATCTTGCAGCTATTGCAGGTATCAACCCTGAGCTTTACGAAGCAGCTTCAGTAGACGGAGCAGGAAGATTCCGTAAGATGTGGCATATCACACTTCCCGGAATCAAGCCTACTATCGTAGTTCTTCTTATCATGAGCCTTGGTAATATTCTTGGCGGAGGATTTGACCGTCCTTTCGCATTCCAGAACAACCTGGTAATGCGTGTGGCAGACGTTATCGCTACCTTCGTATACAGAGTAGGTATCAAGGGATTACAGTTCTCGCTTACAACAGCGGTTGGTTTGTTCCAGTCAGTAGTAGGTATTTTCTTCCTGCTGATGGCTAACTTTATTTCCCGCAAGCTTGGCGAGAGAGGAATCTGGTAAGGAGGTGCGAATAAATGAAAATTAAATCTGGCGCAGACAAAGCCTGGGATATTGTATTCGTGATCTTCTGCCTTTTGATCAGTCTGATGTGCATTATTCCTATGATAAATCTTCTTGCCAAGTCCCTCAGTGGAACAGATTACCTGGTAAGAAACGAAGTATATCTTTTGCCCAAGGGACTTAACTTCAGGGCCTATGCAACAGTACTTAAGGACCCTAAGTACATAAGAGCATTTGTATGGACTGTTTTCCTTACAATCGTATGTACAGTTCTTTCACTGACAATGACAACACTGTGTGCATTCCCGCTGATCTTCGAGAACCTTCGCGGAAGAAAAGCAATCAATATCTTCATTACAATTACAATGTTTTTTAACGCAGGAACAATTCCTAACTACCTGCTGATGCAGAAGCTGAACCTCTTAAGTAACCCGCTGGTACTTATCATTCCCGGTGTTATGAGTGTTTACAATATGATCATCATGAGAAGCTTCTTCTATGGAATACCGGACAGCTTACGTGAATCCGCTGAGATTGACGGAGCCACATTCTTTGAGATACTGACCAAGATTTACATACCGCTTTCCAAGCCTGTTATGGCTACACTGGCTCTTTTCTATGCGGTAGGAAGATGGAATGGTTATTCTGATGCGTTGATGTACATGAGAGAGGCCAAGTACTACACACTGCAGCTTCTTTTGTACAATATCATCAATAATATCAACCAGGTTGAGGTTGCAACACAGGAAGGTTTCTCATCTCCCGGTCTTTCAGCTTCACTTAAGGCAGCGATTGTAATGTTTTCAACTATTCCTATTTTGTGCATTTATCCGTTCCTCCAGAAGTACTTCATCCACGGAGTAACAATGGGGGCAGTTAAAGAATGAGCACTTAATGAGGTATTTTCGAATTTAGTGCGAATTCTTGTTCTGGCGAGCACAACGTGCGAGATCAGAACTACCTTGAACTTAATCCTTATTGGATTAAATAAATATTAATTGACATATTTGAAGGGAGGTCAATATGAAAAACAAAGTATTATCAGTATTACTTGCATCTGCTATGGTATTCTCTGTAGCTGCATGCGGATCATCAGAAGTTGCATCCACACCGGCCGCAGACGCACCTAAGGCAGAAACTCAGACAGCAACTCAGGAGACTGCAACAACTACAGAAACTGCAGCAGAGCCTGCAGCTGAGGCAACCTCAGAGCTTACAGACGGTAAGTTTGCTGAGACAAGACAGATCACTGTAGAGATCTACGACAGAGGTAACGACGGCGGTTCTGATCCTGAGAACAACATGTACACAGAGTTCATCAAGAAGGGAATGCTCGAGGAGCACAACGTTGAAGTTACTTTCAAGAAGGTTCCCAGATGGACAGAGGTTGATGACATCAACAACCTTCTTGCAGCTCAGGAAGCTCCTGATATCTGCGTAACCTACAGCTATCCTACAGTTCTTACTTATGCTCAGATGGGCGGTGTTATCGACCTTAGCGAAATGATCGAGACCTACAAGGGTGCCCTTACAAACCTTTGGACATGGCTTGGTGATACCAACATGCTCTGGGATAAGGATCCCAAGACCGGCACAGTATGGGCAATTGAAGGTAAGAGAGCAGAGCAGCAGAGAATCGTTACCTTCGTACGTAAAGACTGGCTCGACAAGCTTGGACTTTCTGTTCCTACAACAACTCAGGAATTCGAAGACATGCTTATCGCTTTCAGAGACAATGCTGATACACTTCTTGGCAGTGATGCTTCCAAGATGGTTCCTTTCTCAACAAGCTATGATATCGGATGGAGAGCATCCAACATCATCACATCCTACATGGATCCTAACATCACAGACAAAGAGTACTACATCAACGGATTCGATGACAGAATGGTTACACAGACTTCAACCAAGGAAGCTGTAAGACTTCTTAACAAGTGGTACAATGCAGGCCTTATGTGGAAGGATTTCGTTCTTTACGGAAGTGGCGACACAACTGAGGACGATATGATCAAGGCTGGTTACGTTGGAGCATTCCAGCACAACTGGGATTACGTTTTCAGAAACGGAGAAGATTCTATCAACGCTAACCTTAAGAGAAACGTTGGCGAAGATGCTAAGTTCGTTCCTGTTGACTGCTTCCAGAACTCAGCAGGCAAGTATTCAAAGTGGCTCTATTCTTCAGCTGGTGACAGAAAGCTCTTCTTCCCAACAACAAACGATGAGCCTCTTGCATCTCTTCTTTACCTCGACTATATCTCACAGCCTGACGTAATCAAGTACCTCCAGGCAGGTGATGAGGGTGTTACACACCAGGTTCTCGACAGCGGCGCTATCCAGATCATCGCAGCTACAGGCGATGCAATCCAGAACTCAGGAAAGAACATCGACTAC
>JAEEGF010756311.1_pt1 | contig 32981 bp, 33 predicted proteins | sample 9134171 | NCBI WGS metagenome assembly JAEEGF01 (sample SAMN16246542, study PRJNA631951) | gut metagenome | biome: gut microbiome; feature: rumen; material: AP-attached | host: Bos | place: Iran: Karaj | collected 2018-10
GAGCTTTGATTTATGATCTTCAGCGGGAGTGTATAATTCACAAGACTATTATGAACCGACATAAGCTTCCAGCACTTTTGGAAGAGATTCAAAGGAGAGGTATATATCTGGAAGCATTTTCCAAAGACATGTTATATTGTCTGGAGGAAAATGATTTCACTCACAGATATGCAGCTACAACCCAGGAGCCTTTTACGGTGGTGAATTCAATAGAAGATATTGTATCTCACGAAATCTACAAGGTTATGGCAATAGATTATAATTCCAGAGATGAATTGTATAAGCTACAGCATGAGGTAGAAAATGATTCTGATAATGTCTTTGACAGCTTCTTTTCCAATAAATGGTTTTATGAATTTACGGAGATGGGAGCCAATAAGGGTGAGGCATTGCGAAGTCTGGCAAAACATCTGGGACTACCTATTGAAGACACAGTTGCCATGGGAGATGAACAGAATGATATTTCTATGATTGAAGCAGCAGGAGTGGGAGTTGCTATGATAAATGGCAAGGAAAATGTCAAGGCTGTTGCTGATGTTATTACAACCAATGACAATAATCATGGTGGAGTTGCAGAAATACTTAATTTATATAAGTAGATTTTCATTGTGAAATATAATTGTATAAATGAATAAATGGTATATTAAAAATGGCAAAACACAATATATTGTGTTTTGTGCTTGCCAAATATGCTAAATGGTGTTATTATTCAATTGAGATATTTTATTTATATCTTGGAACCTGTTGGATATCACCTAGGAGGTAGCATATGGGCATTTTAGATGAGTATTTAAAGGTTTCGGCTGTAGCCGAGTATGCCAGTTCGGAAGATTCTGCTAGTAGTAATCTTTTCTGGTATTCAAAGAAGAGAGATTCTTCTAAGGAATTCGGCGGCATATTCAAAAAGGCCTGTGATGAATTAAAACAAGAGGCAGGCAATACACACCAAACCAAGGGCTATATCGCAGTAGTAGGTGCCAGACTTATCTAAGATGTGTGGCATTCGTACATATGATAATTAGTCCAAGAGGGACTTGCGGTCTGCAAGTCCTTTTTCTTCGGTTAAAATCTCTTATAATAATGAAAGCGATTGTGCGAAAAATATTTTCCATAATTGTTGACAGAGCATAAGAGGTATGATATATTATCAACTGTTGTAAAGAAAGTAGAGTATCCACTCTCACCTAAGCATATTAAGTGACTTAGTGTTCAAAGATTTTCGAAAATAATATTTATTTGCGAAGTGTTATTGATTTTTGATTGTGGATAGTCTGTCTATCCACATTTTTTATTTTACGGAGGGTAAAGTCATTAGCGAGTATATGATTAATGAGCAGATAAGAGACAAAGAAGTTCGTCTTATTGGCTCAGACGGAGAACAACTTGGTATCGTTTCAGCAAAGGAAGCACAGAAATTAGCAGACGAAGCTAATCTTGATTTGGTAAAGATTGCACCAAATGCTAAGCCACCTGTTTGCAAGATCATTGACTATGGTAAGTACCGTTATGAGATGGCACGCAAGGAGAAAGAGGCTAAGAAGAAGCAGAAGACTGTTGAGGTAAAGGAAATCAGATTGTCTCCAAATATCGAGGCTAACGATTTGAATACTAAAGTAAATTCAGCAAAGAAATTCATCGCAAAGGGTAATAAGGTAAAGGTTACACTTCGTTTTAGAGGTCGTGAGATGGCTCATATTGCCCAGACAAAGCATATCTTAGATGATTTTGCTGCAGAGATGGAAGATGTTGCAACTGTGGAGAAAGCACCAAAGCAAGAGGGTAGATCCATCAGCATGGTGTTGGCAGAAAAGAGATAATTTAAGGAGGAAAATAACATGCCAAAGATTAAGACAAAAAGAGCTGCTGCAAAGCGCTTTTCTACAACAGGAACAGGAAAATTAAAGAGAAACAAAGCTTATAAGAGCCATATCCTTACAAAGAAGACTACAAAGAGAAAGAGAAATCTCAGAAAGTCTGCAATGACAGATTCAACAAATGTAAAGGTAATGAAAAAGGTTTTACCTTATAGCTAAGAATAGGTTAAGGAGGAATATAAAATGGCAAGAATTAAAGGCGGATTAAACGCTAAAAAGAAGCATAATAGAGTATTAAAAATGGCAAAGGGTTACAGAGGCGCTCGCTCTAAGCAGTACCGTGTAGCTAAGCAGTCAGTTATGAGAGCACTTACAAGCTCTTATGCTGGACGTAAGCAGAGAAAGAGACAGATGAGACAGCTTTGGATCGCTCGTATCAACGCTGCTGCAAGACTTAATGGTCTTTCATACAGCAAGTTTATGTACGGTCTTAAGGTTGCAGGTGTTGAGATGAATAGAAAGATGCTTGCAGATCTCGCTGTTAATGATGCAGCTGGTTTTGCAGAGTTAGTAGAACTTGCAAAGAAGAATGTAGCATAATTGAACTTATTAGAGTCCTGATTATATATCAGGACTCTTTTTTTGAGAAAAATCTAAAAAACTCTATTTAAATTTCGTTACATCTGAAGGATTTATGATATAATATCGTGGACAGTCTGATTGGTATTGGTTTTATTTAAACCATATATTTATATAAGAGGGAAGTATATAGAATCAGATTGATTATTAATAAGGTATTTTATAACAAAAGGAGGACATATAAATGGCTATTTTAGTTACAGGTGGAGCCGGATACATCGGTAGTCACACATGTGTAGAGCTTCAGAACTCAGGTTATGATGTAGTTGTATTGGACAATTTATCTAATTCCAGCGAGAAGTCTCTTGAGAGGGTTGAGGCTTTGACTGGCAAGAAACCAGTTTTCTACAAGGGAGATATTTTAGATAGAGATATTTTGAACAAAATCTTTGCTGAGAACAAGATTGATGCTTGTATTCATTTTGCTGGTTTGAAGGCAGTAGGCGAGTCAGTTGCCAAGCCTTGGGAATATTATGAGAATAATATTGCTGGTACATTAACTCTTGTTGATGTAATGAGACAGAATGGATGTAAGAATATTATTTTCTCTTCTTCTGCAACAGTATATGGAAATCCAGCTCAGATTCCAATTACAGAGGAGTGCCCAAAGGGACAGTGTACTAATCCATATGGATGGACTAAGTCTATGTTGGAGCAGATTCTCTCTGATATGCAGAAGGCAGATAATGAGTGGAATGTAATTTTGCTTAGATACTTCAATCCAATTGGAGCACATCCATCAGGAACAATGGGAGAAAACCCAAATGGTATTCCAAACAATCTTATGCCTTATATCACACAGGTTGCAGTTGGTAAGCTTCCTGAGCTTGGTATCTTTGGTGATGACTATGACACACCAGACGGTACAGGTGTGAGAGATTACATCCATGTAGTTGATCTTGCAGATGGTCATGTAAAGGCTTTGAAGAAGATTGAAGAGAATGCAGGACTTTGCATCTACAACTTAGGTACAGGAGTTGGATATTCTGTATTGGATATTGTAAAGAATTTTGAGAAAGCAAATGATATCAAGATTCCTTATCAGATCAAACCAAGACGTGCAGGTGATGTTGCCACATGTTATTCTGATGCAACAAAGGCAAAAGAAGAGCTTGGATGGACTGCAAAATACGGCATTGAAGATATGTGTCGTGACTCTTGGAATTGGCAGAAAAACAATCCAAATGGATACGATTCATAACCCTAAAATTCATTCGAAAAATTTTTTTGAAAAAATTTCGAAAAAAGGGTTGACGGATAGATGATATTCGTGTAATATACATTTTGTTGTCGCGAGCGACAGCAAATGAGGTTCCTTGGTCAAGCGGTTAAGACGTCGCCCTCTCACGGCGAAAACAGGGGTTCGATTCCCCTAGGAACTGTTTTGAATATTGTTACTAGTTGAGAGTGGAACTTGTTCCACTCTCAATTGTTTATATAGGAAAATTTAAAAGGTGGTGATTGAATGTCCCAGAGATCAGATTACGAAAATAAAACCGAAGAACTCATCTTGCCAATTTTGGACAGAATGGGATTTGAGCTGGTGGATGTGGAATATGTAAAAGAAGGTCAGGACTTCTACTTAAGAGCTTATATTGATAAGCCAGGCGGAATTACAATCAACGACTGTGTTGATGTGAGCCGTGAGATGAATGAGTTACTTGATCAGTATGATTACATTTCAGATCCTTATATATTTGAGGTCAGCTCACCAGGTCTTGGCCGTCCTCTCAAAAAGGACAAGGACTTAGACAGAAGCATTGGCAAAGATGTTGATATACATACATACAAAGCTATTGATAAACAAAAAGATTTCACAGGAACGCTGAAGTCTTATGACAAGGATAGCATTGTTATAGAAATTGATGGAAATGATTTAACATTTAACAGAAGTGACATTTCCCTGATTCGATTAGCATTTGATTTTTAATTGCGTTGTGCAAAATAGGAGGAAAATAGAAAATGAAAAACAATGAATTATTAGAGGCAATCACATTGCTTGAGAAAGAGAGCGATATCCCAAGAGATGTACTTGTTGAGACAGTTAAGTCTACAATTATCAGTGCCTGCAAGACAGCATATGGTAAGACAGACAACATTACTGTAGAAGTTGATCCTGAGACATTTGAGTACCGTATCTTCGCTGCCAAGACTGTTGTTGAGGCTGTGGAAAATATGTACGAAGAAATCAGCTTAGATAAGGCTAGAGAGCTTGGTGGTTCTTACCAGCTTGGTGATGTTATAAATGTTGAAATCAACACACAGAACTTAGGACGTAATGCAGCAGCTCAGGGTAGAGTAAATGTGCGTCAGAAGCTTCGCGATGCAGAGAATGCTGTAATTGAGAGCGAGTACTCTGGTTTGGTCAATACTGTTGTAAATGGTATTGTACAGAGATTCATTGGAAAGAACATTTGCGTAAACTTAGGAAAGACAGATGCATATCTTCCTGAGAACGAGCAGGTTAAGGGTGAGCATTTTGCTCCTACAGATAGAATCAAGGTTTACATTGTTGATGTTAAATCTAATAACAAGAAGGGTACAAGAATTTCAGTTTCACGTACTCATCCAAATCTTGTTAAATGTCTCTTTGAGGATGAAGTTTCAGAAATCAAAGACGGAATTGTAGAGATTAAGTCAATTGCCAGAGAGGCAGGAAGCAGAACAAAGATGGCTGTATGGTCAGAGGATCCTGATGTAGATCCAGTTGGTGCTTGCGTTGGTGTAAATGGTGATCGTGTAAATAATGTAGTTGACGAGCTTCAGGGTGAGAAGATTGATATCGTAGAGTGGAGTGAGACTCCTGCTGTATTGATTGAGCATGCATTAAGCCCAGCCAAGGTTATCGCTGTATTAGCTGATTCTGATGACAAGACAGCACAGGTTATCGTTCCTGATTATCAGTTGAGTCTTGCTATTGGTCGCGAAGGACAGAACGCTCGTCTTGCTGCAAGACTTACAGGATACAAGATTGATATCAAGAGTGAGTCACAGGCTAGAGATGATGCTGAGTGGATGGAAGCATTCGGAATTGGTGAGGATTACGAGGAGTACGATGATGAGTACTTCGACGATGATGAGAATTATGATGAGTCATATGATGATGATGAGTTGTATGATGAGGACTACGAAGAAGATTCTGATAATGTGGATGTTGAATAATATATGATTAATAAGAAAATTCCTATGAGAAAATGTGTGGGATGCAATAAACTGCACAGCAAAAAAGATTTGCTTCGCATTACAAAACTTGATAATGAATTGGTTTTGGACAGGAAGCACAAAATGAATGGTCGAAGCGCTTACATATGCTCACGGGAAGAGTGCTTGAAACTGGCATTGAAGAATAAAGGATTCGAACGCTCATTAAAATGTAAGATACCTACGACAATTTACGAGGTTATAAGACAGGAGATTGATTAATGCAAGACAAGGCATTGGGAATGCTGGGCCTGGCCCAGAAAGCCGGCAAGATTGCAAGCGGTGAGTTTGCAACTGAGAAGGCTGTGAAGGAAAGAAATGCTTATTTGGTTATTGTGGCAGATGATGCTTCTGACAATACCAAGAAGAATTTCACGGACATGTGTAAATTTTATAAATGCGACATATTGTTTCATTGGGACAAGGAGACAATGGGCAATGCTTTGGGAAAACAATTTCGTGCATCCCTGGCGGTGTGTGATGAGAATATGGCATTAGCAATCAAGAAAAAGTTGTCTGGGATTACAGAATAATGGAGGATACGATACATGGCAAAAGTTAAAATACATGAGTTGGCAAAAGAATATGACATTAAGTCAAAAGATATAGTTGAATTTCTTGCTTCAAAAGGAATTGAGGTAAAGGCTCAGAGCGGAATTGAGGGTGATACCTATGATATGGTTGTGAAGAAATTCGGCAAGAAGGAAACAGCAGAGAAGAAGGAAGAGGCTGCAACTCCAAAGAAGGCAGAGGAGAAGAAGGCTGCAGCAAAGGAAGCAAAGGAAGCTCCTGCAAAGGCAACTCCTGAAAAAGAAGGAAATTCTGAGGAGAAGCCAAAGAAAAAGAAGAATGTTACTGCTGTCTTCAATTCACAGTTTAGTTCTGATCCACGTATTAGAGGTGACAGAGATAGAAATAATCGTAGAAATGATAGACGCGATGACAGAAAGCCTGCTAATCAGGATAAGCCAGCTCGCGGTAGAATCACAGTAAGACCTGAAAGTGAGAGAACAGCTCGTCCTTCTCATCGTATTCAGGAGGAGAGAGATCGCAAGGAGGCAATGGAGAGAAAGGAAAGACGTGAGGCTGCAGGCGCCAACAAGTCTAATCCATCTAAGCCAATTAAGCCTAGAAAGCTCAGTGAGTCAGAGAGACCAAGTAGCAGACACAAGGCAAATGATGATGATTTCAGACCATCAAGAAATGAGAATAAGCCATCTAAGAAGGATGATTTCAGAGGAAATAAGGGCGGCTTTAAAAAAGAAAACGTTGATGCTGCACCTATGGATACAAGACCTTCTAAGGACGGAAGAAATAATCGTGATGACAAGAGAAAGAAACACGATTATGACAAGGACAAGACTAAGAAGCAGGAGAGATATGTAAATCTCGAGAAGAACGGTGGTAAGAAGAAGAACAAGCCACAGCCAAAGCAGCAATTACCTGCTGATGATGAGATTAGAACAATTACTCTTCCTGATACAATGACAGTTAGAGAGTTAGCTGACAAGATGAAGATTCAGCCTTCTATGATTGTTAAGAAGCTCTTTATGAAGGGTGTAATGATTACAGTTAACCATGACATTGATTTCGATCAGGCTGAAGAGATTGCATTGGAATTCAATTATATCTGCGAGCATGAAGTAAAGGTTGATGTTATTGAGGAGCTCCTCAAGGAGGAAGAGGAAGATGCTTCAACAATGGTTAGCCGTCCACCTGTTGTATGTGTAATGGGTCACGTAGATCATGGTAAGACATCACTTCTTGATGCTATTAGAAATACCAAGGTTACAGATAGAGAGGCCGGTGGTATTACACAGCATATTGGTGCTTACATGGTTCCAATTAATGGACAGAAGATTACATTCCTTGATACACCTGGTCATGAGGCATTTACAGCAATGCGTATGAGAGGTGCTAATTCAACTGATATTGCAATTTTGGTTGTTGCTGCTGATGATGGTGTTATGCCACAGACGGTTGAGGCTATTAACCATGCAAAGGCTGCTGGAATTGAAATCATTGTTGCTATCAACAAGATTGATAAGCCAAGTGCTAATATTGAGAGAGTTAAGCAGGAATTATCTGAGTATGAATTAATCCCAGAGGATTGGGGCGGAAGCACAATATTCTGTCCTGTATCAGCTCACACAGGTGAGGGTATTGATAACCTCTTGGAGATGATCTTACTTACATCTGAAGTTCTTGAGTTAAAGGCTAATCCAAAGAGAAATGCCCGTGGTCTTGTTATTGAGGCTCGTCTTGATAAGGGACGTGGTACTGTTGCAACTGTTTTGGTACAGAAGGGTACACTTCATGTTGGTGATCCAATTGCTGCAGGAAGCTCTTATGGTAAGGTTCGTGCCATGGTTGATGAGAATGGTAAGAGATTAAAGGCTGCTACACCTTCAACACCTGTTGAGATTATTGGTTTCAGCGAAGTTCCAAACGCTGGAGAGATATTTGTATCAATGGATAGTGAGAAGGAAGCAAGAAGCTTTGCTGAGACATTTATCTCAGAAGGCAAGAACAAGCTTATTGAGGAGACTAAGTCCAAGATGTCTCTTGATGATCTCTTCTCACAGATTCAGTCTGGTAATGTGAAGGAACTTGACTTGATTGTCAAAGCGGATGTACAGGGTTCTGTAGAAGCTGTTAAGCAGTCACTTGTTAAGCTTTCAAATGATGAGGTTGTTGTAAAGGTTATCCACGGTGGTGTTGGTGCTATTAACGAAAGTGATGTTATCTTGGCATCTGCATCCAATGCTATTATCATCGGATTTAATGTTCGCCCTGATGCACAGGCTAAGCAGACAGCAGATTCTGAGGGTGTAGATATTCGCTTGTACAGCGTAATCTACAACGCTATCGAGGATGTTGAGGCTGCTATGAAGGGTATGCTTGATCCAATTTATGAGGAGCAGATTATTGGACATGCTGAGGTTCGTCAGATCTTCAAGGCTTCCGATGTTGGAAATATTGCTGGTTCTTATATCTTAGACGGTCGCTTCGAGCGCGGATGTAAGGTAAGAGTACAGCATGAAGGCGAGCAGGTATTCGAAGGTGATTTGGCATCATTGAAGAGATTTAAGGATGACGTGAAGGAAGTTAAGGCTGGATATGAATGTGGTCTTGTAGTAGACGGATTCAGCGATTTCGCAGAGGGCGATGTTATCGAGTCTTACATTATGGTAGAGGTACCACGATAGAATGAAGAAGAGAAGTATAAAGAATACAAGAATTAATGAAGAGGTTTTGAGAGAGATTAGCGAAATCATCAGAAATGATGTGAAGGATCCACGAGTAAACTCTACACTTACAAGCGTAGTTGCTGTAGAGGTTGCTCCTGACCTCAAAACATCAAAGGTATATATTAGTGTTCTTGGAGATGAAAAACTCCAGGAGGACACAATCAAAGGTTTAACAAGCTCTGCAGGCTATATTAGAAGACAGCTTGCAAGCAAGTTGAATCTGCGCAACACACCTGAGATTCATTTCATTTTGGATCAGTCAATTGAGTATGGCGTTAGAATGTCAAAGCTTATTGATGAGGTTAATGGAGGAAATTAATGATATTTGAGAAGGAAATTGCTGGGGCAAAATCAATAGCTATTGGTGGTCACATCAGACCGGATGGTGACTGTGTTGGCTCTACAATGGCTGCATATAATTACATCAAGACATATTTTCCAGAGGTGAAGTGTGATATTTATCTGGAAGACATTCCAAATATTTTCCGCTTTCTTAAGAATACGGAGGATATACAGGTGCCATCTGCATCTAAAGGCAAGGAATATGATCTCTTCCTTGTTATGGACTGTGGAGATGGATCGAGACTGGGTGATTCAATTGAATGCTTCAATCTGGCCAAGAAGAAAATCTGCATTGATCATCATGTGAGCAATCAGGCTTTCGCTGATGTAAATATGGTTATGCCTGACGCAAGTTCCACTTGTGAGTTGTTTTATACAACTATTTCTCTAGACAAGATTACCAAAGATATTGCAGAGTGCATATATGTAGGTATGGTTCATGACACTGGAGTATTCCAGTATTCATGTACTCACAAATCTACAATGGAAGCTGCTGGAGTATTGATGGAGAAGGGCATAGATTATTCTCGAATTATTGATGAGACATTTTATGCCAAGACTTATGAGCAGAATCTCGTTCAGGCTGAAGCTATTTTGAAGAGCCGTAAATTTATGGATGGCAAGGTTTTAGCTTCATTTATTTCCAAGGAGGAGATGGAGAAGTATAATGTACTGCCTAAGCATCTGGATGGTATTGTAAATCAGCTGAGAATCACAAGAGGGGTTGAGATTGCAATCTTCTTGTATCAGCTTGAAGACAATGAGTACAAGGCCAGTACCAGAGGCAAGACCGGTATCATTGATCTGTCTCAGATAGCTGTTCACTTCGGTGGCGGCGGTCACAAGATGGCTGCAGGCTTTTCCATGAAGGGCAACGATCCATGGAAAATGGTTGAGGAGATTGCAGCGGAGATTCAGAAGCAGTTATAGACTATGAAAAGCGGAATTATAAATGTATATAAAGAAGCGGGATTCACATCCTTTGATGTGGTTGCCAAGCTTCGAGGTATTTTGAAAATAAGAAAAATTGGACATACCGGAACCCTTGATCCTGATGCGACAGGGGTTCTTCCTATATGTATAGGCAAAGCTACCAAAATCTGTGATTTGCTTACAGACAGGGACAAGACTTACAGAGCTGTTATGAGATTAGGAATTGTTACAGACACTCTTGATATGTCTGGAAATGTTCTTGAAACCAACCAGGTTATAGTGACAGAGGAGGATGTGAAATCAGCCATTATGTCATTTGTTGGAGATATTATGCAGATTCCTCCAATGTATTCAGCTTTGAAGGTAAATGGACAGAAGTTGGTTGATCTGGCTAGAAAAGGCCAGGTTGTGGAGCGCAAACCAAGACCGGTTACTATTTATGATATTAGTATGGAAGATATTACACTTCCATTGGTTACATTTACCGTATCCTGTTCCAAAGGAACTTATATTAGAACTCTCTGTGATGATATTGGCCGCAAGCTTGGCTGCGGTGCTTGTATGGAGTCCTTGGAGAGAATTAAGGCTGCAGGTTTTTCTGTGGAAAATGCTCTTACATTGTCCGATATAGAGCGTATTCGGGATGAAGGTGATTTGGTTAGCATAATATTGGCTATAGATGAAGCCTTGGTAGAATATCCCAAGGTTGTTGCGGCTGAAGAATGCACTAAAATATTACAGAACGGTGGCAAAGTGTCAGCTGATGATTTGACACTGACAGATTTGAATGCAGAGATGGTTCGCATGTATATGGCGGATGACACATTTGTAGGTATATATGAAAGAGTTGGGAATGTCTATAAGCCAAACAAGATGTTCCTAGAGGCATAAATATGAAGACTATTTATTCTATATATGAAAACATAAATGAAAATACTGCTGTAACTGTTGGCAAGTTCGATGGCATGCACAAGGGCCATGAGCTTCTGGTGAGAAATATTAAAGGACAGGCTGATAGAGGATATAAATCCTGTATTCTAAGCTTTGATGTATCTCCTAATATTTCCCTTGGAAAGATTTATGTAGGCCAGCTTATTACCAATGAAGAGCGTCAGGCCATGCTTGAGAGAGAGGGCATTGATTATCTGTTACAATGCGATTTCGAGCAGGAGATAATGAATCTTGAACCTGAAGAATTTATAGAACTTCTGGTAGATAATTTCCATATGAAATATATGACCTGCGGTACTGATTTCCATTTTGGAAAGAAGGGTGCAGGAGATGTGAAATTATTGGAGAAGCTTTCTTATGAATTTGGATTTGAATTGGAAGTCATTGAGAAGCTTCAGGCTAATCACAGAGACATAAGCAGTACTTATATCAAGGATGAAATATTAAAGGGCAATGTATCTCTGGCAAATGAACTTCTAGGCTATAAATATTCTCTATGGGGCCAGGTGGTTCATGGAAATCATTTAGGCCGCAGATATGGTTTGCCAACAATTAATATTTTACCTCCGGAGATTAAATTGTTACCTCCTAATGGAGTATATATTACAGAAGTGTATATTGATAACAGAAAATATCACGGAGTAACCAATATTGGAACGAAGCCAACTGTGTCAGGCGACAAAATTCTTGGGGTGGAGACTCATATATTGGATTTCAATAATGATGTATATGAGAAACAGGTTCAGGTTGTATTTCTGGAGCATATTCGCCCTGAAAGAAAATTTGATAGTGTTGATGAACTCTTTGAGCAGATGAATAGAGACAAGGAACAGGCAAGGGAATATTTCAATCAATAAAAAGGTTTGTTACAAAAATGTTACAAAATGTTGACATTTATTGTAACACACTGTATACTACCATTTGGAAACGTTTATTTGGTAAAGTAGTTTTTCTGCTTTTGCAGAAAAATTGGAGGAAAAGATGAAGAAAAGAATCATTAGTGCTTTTACAGTGCTATGTGTATCATCATTGATGATATCGTCAGTAGTAAAGAATAATAATTCTAATAGTGAAAATGCTTTTAATGCCACAGCTGGTATTGTATCTATGTCAGCTTCTGGCTTATCAAATTCTGATGCTTTGGTTGCAGATTCTGGTGCTGTTCAGACAGCAGTTGCAGATGCATCAAAGTATGGTTATACAAATCTCGGTATGTCTATTGCTGAGGGAAATCTGAATATTAGAGAAGCAGCTGATTCACAAGCTTCTATGGTTGGTAAGCTTCCAGAAAATGGTGCAGTTGAAATTCTTGGAACAGAAGGAGACTGGTATCATATTAAGTCAGGTGAGGTAGAAGGATATGTTTCTGCCGAATTTATTGTTACTGGTAGTGAAGCTTTGGCTAAAGCCAATGAAGTTGCAACCAACAAGGCCAAGGTTACAGCTGATGCTGTACATGTGCGTCTTGAGGCCAATACAGATTCTGCCATTTTATCAAATGTATTCTCTGGGGATGAGCTTGAAGTAATTGCTGAATTAGGTGATTGGGTTCAGGTAAATGTTGATGGAGAGACTGGTTATATTTCTGCAGAATTTGTTGAGTGCGGAATTGCTTTGCCAGATGCTATGACAATGTCAGAAGCCAGATATGGCGAGGGTGTATCTGATGTGAGAGTTGATCTTGTAAATTATGCCCTTCAATTTGTAGGAAATCCATATGTATGGGGTGGAACAAGCCTTACTCGTGGAGCTGACTGCTCAGGATTTGTACTTTCTATTTATTCAAAATATGGAATATCACTTCCTCATTCATCAAGAGCTCAGGCTAATTATGGTACTAGAGTATCTACTTCAGAACTTCAGCCTGGAGACTTGTTATTCTATGGTAGTGGTGGAATTAGCCATGTGGCTATCTATATTGGTGGTGGACAGATTGTTCATGCTAGTACAGAGACAACAGGTATAATTGTTTCCAATGCATTTTATAGAAATCCAATTTGCTGCACAAGCTTGTTGAACTAAAAATGTGTTGTTTACAATAATATAATGCTGTGCTAAAATAGCATGGTGTGAGTTTACCCGTATTCGGTGGATGGACACTCCGACCTTCTGCTGATTACAGGCGTATAAAATATTAGGAGGAAAACAAAATGATTACAAAAGAAAAGAAACAGGCAATCATCAATGAGTATGCAAGAACAGCTGGAGATACAGGTTCACCAGAAGTTCAGGTTGCAGTACTTACAGCTAGAATTCAGGAGCTTACTGAGCATTTGAAGGAGAATCCAAAGGATCATCATTCAAGACGTGGTATGCTTAAGATGATTGGTAAGAGACGTAATCTTCTTGGATATCTTAAGGATACAGATATTGAGAGATATCGTTCATTGATCGAGCGTTTAGGCTTGAGAAAGTAATTATGCTAGCGAAAAGACGGAGTAGGTATCTACTTCCGTCTTTTTGATGTATATAGGTAGAGATGTTACCGAGACCACTGATTAGTTAAAAAGAGGTTTTTGGTTAATCAGTGTTTTCGGTTTCTACCTAAGTATTTCAAACAAGGAGAAAGAGAAATGACAAAGACATTTACAATGGAACTTGCCGGAAGAACTTTGAGAGTTGACACTGGCAGAGTTGCCGCACAGGCAAATGGTGCTGTTTTGATTCAGTATGGTGAGACTACTGTATTATCTACAGCTACAGCTTCTGAAAAGCCAAGAGAAGGAATTGATTTCTTCCCACTTTCAGTTGAATTTGAAGAGAAATTATATGCTGTTGGAAAAATCCCTGGTGGATTTAACAAGAGAGAGGGTAAGGCTTCTGAGAACTCAGTTCTTACAGCTCGTGTTATTGATAGACCAATGCGTCCATTGTTCCCAAAGGATTACAGAAATGATGTTACATTGAACAACATGGTAATGTCTGTTGATCCTGAGTGCCGTCCAGAGCTTGTAGCTATGATTGGTGCTGCAATGGCAACATGTATTTCAGATATCCCATTTGATGGTCCATGTGCTATGACACAGGTTGGTATGATTGATGGAGAATTCATCATCAACCCATCACAGGAGCAGTGGGATAAGGGTGATTTGAAGCTTACAGTTGCTTCTACATCAGAGAAGGTTATTATGATCGAGGCTGGTGCTAATGAAATCCCTGAGGACAAGATGATTGAGGCTATTTATAAGGCTCATGATGTAAACCAGACAATTATTGAATTCATCAACAAGATGGTTGCTGAAATCGGTAAGCCTAAGCATGAATATACAAGCTGCGCAATTCCAGAGGAAATGTTTGCAGCAATGAGAGAGATTGTAACTCCAGCAGAGATGGAAGATGCTGTATTTACAGATGAGAAGCAGGTGCGTGAGGAGAACATTCGTCAGATTACTGAGAAGTTCGAGGAAGCATTTGCAGAGAATGAAGAGTGGTTAGCTGTTCTTGGTGAGGCTGTATATCAGTACCAGAAGAAGACAGTTCGTAAGATGATTTTGAAGGATCATAAGCGTCCAGACGGTCGTGCTATTGATCAGATTCGTCCACTTTCAGCAGAGGTTGATTTGATTCCTAGAGTTCATGGTTCAGCTATGTTCACAAGAGGACAAACTCAGATTTGCGATATTGTAACACTTGCACCTCTTTCTGAGGTTCAGAGAGTTGATGGATTAGATGAGTTTGTAACAGAGAAGAGATATATGCATCATTACAACTTCCCATCATACTCAGTAGGTGAGACAAAGCCTTCAAGAGGACCAGGACGTCGTGAAATCGGTCACGGTGCATTAGCTGAGAGAGCATTGCTTCCAGTTCTTCCTTCAACAGAAGAATTCCCATATGCAATCCGTGCTGTTTCAGAGACATTTGAGTCAAATGGTTCTACATCAATGGCTTCAACATGTGCATCTTGTATGTCACTTATGGCTGCTGGTGTTCCAATTAAGAAGATGGTTGCTGGTATTTCTTGTGGTCTTGTAACAGGAGATACAGATGATGATTATCTGGTACTTACAGATATTCAGGGTCTTGAAGATTTCTTCGGAGACATGGACTTCAAGGTTACAGGTACTAAGGACGGTATCACAGCAATTCAGATGGATATCAAGATTCATGGTCTTACAAGACCTATCGTTGAGGAGGCAATCAGAAGAACTCGTGAAGCACGTTTCTTCATTATGGATACATGTATGTCCAAGGCAATTGCTGAACCACGTAAGGAAGTTGGAGAATATGCTCCAAAGATTATCCAGATTCAGATTGATCCAGCCAAGATTGGTGATGTAGTAGGTCAGCGTGGTAAGACAATCAATGAAATCATTGAGCGTACAGGCGTGAAGATTGATATTACAGATGAGGGAAATGTATCTGTATGTGGTACTGACAAGGCTAAGATGGAAGAGGCTGTGAAGATGATTGAAATCATCACAACTGATTTCGAAGAAGGTCAGGTATTTACAGGTAAGGTAATCAGCATCAAGGAATTTGGTGCATTTATCGAGTTTGCTCCTGGCAAGGAAGGAATGGTTCACATTTCTAAGATTGCCAAAGAGAGAATTGAGCATGTAGAAGATGTACTTACTTTGGGAGATGTTGTTAAGGTTGTATGCCTTGGTAAAGACAAGATGGGCAGAATCAGCTTCAGCATCAAGGATTGCCAGTAAGATATACTTTGTAAAATGTGATTATTGTTTTAGGCCCCTGGATTTTCAGGGGCTTAAATTATGTAATACAATAAATAGTAATTGTATTTACTGTAAAACACTAAATGTTGTGTTTTCCTCTTGTAAAACATGTTTTTTTACTATATAATGTGCTTTAGAATAATTGAGAGGATTATGGAAATGAGTCTTGAATTTAAATTACAGGTTTTTGAAGGACCTTTAGATTTATTACTTCATTTGATAAACAAGAATAAAGTTAGTATTTACGACATTCCTATTGTTGAAATTACAAGTCAATATATGGACTACCTCCGTCAGATGCAGGAGGCTGACTTGAATATAATGAGTGAATTTATGTTCATGGCTGCCACTCTGTTGGATATTAAATCCAAGATGTTACTTCCGGCTCAGGAAACTGAGGACGAGGAGGAGGAAGATCCCAGAGCGGAACTTGTACAGCAGTTGTTGGAATACAAATTATATAAATGTATGGCATACAATCTCAAGGACAGACAGATGGATGCTTCCAAGATATTCTATAAGGAAGCAACTATTCCTGAGGAAGTTGAGAAATATCAGGCTCCAATTGATACAAGTGAGCTTATGAATGATTTGACATTGAATCAGTTGAATGATATTTTCAAGAGCGTTATCAAGAGACAGAAGAATAGAATTGATCCTGTTCGTTCCAAGTTTGGCTCTATTAAGAAAGAAGAGATTTCTCTTGAAGACAAGATGGTATATTTACAGGAATATGCTGCCAGTCATAAGCATTTTAGCTTTAGACAGATGCTTGAGAAATCACATTCTAAGCTGGAAGTTATTGTTACTTTCCTTGCTATTTTGGAAATGATGAAAGCTGGTAATATTATTATTTCACAGGAAGAAATCTTCGGTGATATTGAGATTGAATCGAAATTAGCAGCATAGATTCTGCTATATGCACATGTGCATTTGAATCATATTATTTACTGATTATGGAGTTTATAAATGGATAAGCATGAATTAGAAGCGGCTATTGAAGGTATATTATTTACTTTTGGTGAAGCTGTTGAACCATCCAAGATTGCCAAGGCTTTGGATGTAGATAAGAAAGAAATTATAGATACAATTGAAGATATGAAGGCTCGCTGGGAAGAAGAGGGCAGAGGCGTTGTGATTAGTGAGATTGATGGAGCATATCAGATGTGCACATCAGCCAATATATATGAATATTTAATAAATATTGCAAAGCAGCCTAGAAAAGCCCAGCTTACAGATGTACTTTTGGAGACACTGTCTATTATTGCTTATAAGCAGCCTATTACCAAATCTGAAATCGAGAAGATTCGTGGCGTGTCCTGTGATCATGCTGTAAGTAAACTGGTGGAATACTCACTGGTAACTGAACTTGGTAGATTGGATGCTCCAGGTAGACCAATGTTATTTGGAACTACAGAGGAATTCTTGCGAAGCTTTGGTGTATCATCTCTTGATGAATTGCCTGCACCTACACCGGAATTGCTTGAGGAATTCAAAGAGGAAGCGGAAAATGAAATCAAGCTTGATGTAGGCGGAGAATAATATATATTTAACCTTTTCTTCAGGAAACTGGAGAGAAGGTTTTGTTTTTTTGTGAAAATGTCAAAAAATTAACAATTTTCCTCTAAAACCCCTTGGAAACCATTGAAAATATTTTGCTATTTGGGTATTATATACATTAGCGAAATTTGTTTTTTAATTTATATTAATGGAGGAATAAATATGAGTGAATTAAAGACTAGTCCTGCAATTTCTCGACTTGAAGAGTTGCTCGATGAGCACAGCTTTGTAGAGCTTGGGGCTATGGTTACAGCCAGAGCTACAGACTTCAACTTAAGCGAGAACAAAGCAGAATCAGACGGAGTTGTAATTGGACACGGATTGATTGATGGAAATCTTGTGTTCGTATACAGCCAGGATTCTAGTGTACTAGGTGGTACAATCGGTGAGATGCACGCCAAGAAGATTATGTCAGTTTATGACATGGCTATTAAGATGGGCGCACCGGTTATTGGACTTGTAGATTGTGGTGGTGTTAGACTTCAGGAATCTATGGATGCATTGGAGAGCGTTGGTGCTATTTATGCCAAGGCTACAGAAGCTTCAGGAGTTGTTCCACAGATTGTTGCTGTATTAGGCAACTGTGGTGGTGGACTTAGTGTTCTTCCTGGACTTAGTGATTTCACATTTATGTTAAAGGAAGCTAAGTTATTTGTTAACACACCTGATACTATTGAAGGAAACAGAACAGAGATACTTGATACTTCATCAGCTGATTTCCAGTTAAATGAAGCAGGTAATGTGGATTTCGTTGGCGAGGAGTCAGAAGTGTTTGATGCAATCAGAAAACTTGTATGCATCTTGCCAGGATCTAATGTTGAGGAAGGCTGTGTTGAAGAGTGCCTTGATGACTTGAATAGAGCATCTGAAGGACTTGAGGACAAGGTTTTGGATGCAGCTGCATTTGCTACAGAACTTTCTGATGGCAGAGTAATGTTTGAGTCTAAGCCTGGATTTGCACAGGAGATGTTTACAGGATTCATTAAATTAAATGGTATCACTGTTGGTGTTGTTGGAAACTCAAATGTAAATGATGAGAATACTAACGTACTCACAGCTGATGGTTGTGACAAGGCTGCAGATTTCATTAACTTCTGTGATGCATTTGACATTCCACTTTTAACTTTGACAAATGTTGATGGCTATGATGCATCAGTTTATGGAGAGTATCATTTAATTAAATCTCTTGCTAAGATGACATCAGCATTGGCTGAAGCTACAGTTCCAAAGATCAACTTTATTACAAAGGATGCTTTGGGTTCAGCATATGTTGCAATGAATTCTAAGTCACTTGGAGCAGATTTGGTATTTGCATTTGCTGATACTAAAATTGCTGCTATGGAAGCTGATAGCGCTGCTAAGATTATCTATGCAGATTCAGATGTTGATTTCGCAGAGAAGGCAGCTGAATATGAAGCTACAAATTGTGGTGTAAATAATGCTGCAAGAAGAGGCTATGTTGACAGAATTGTAAATCCTGCTGACTGCCGTAAATATTTAATTGCATCTTTTGAAATGTTGTTTACAAAGAGAGTAGAGGGCCCATACAAGAAGCATGGTTCTAAGTAAGAAAGGTGATAGAATGAAAAAGAAACTTATGATTTTGGTAAGTGCTTTTGTTCTTATGTTAGGTTTGTGTTCTTGTGCTAAGCAGCCTGATGAGGAGACATATGCTGGATATACCAGCGAGATGCTCCAGGCATCATGTGAGAACACAGCCCAGTCATTGATAAAGCTTACCCCAGATGAAATTATGCAGTATGTTGCATATTATGAGAATCAGGCTGGTTCCAACAAGGAATCGGATGAAGCTCAGATGGAACTTACTATGTTACAGCAGTGGGCTGAGGTTCAGCCACAGGTTGGTGAGTTTGTAGGTTTCAAGAATTTTGAAGTTACTAAAGCCGGCAAGACAATTTCGGCAGTTGAGACTATTTCTTTTGAAAAAAGAGATGTGACTTTAACTTATGTAATTTCCGCAGTTAGTTCTGAAGTTACAGCTATAAATGTTCAGATTGTATATTCAAAATCTGAGATTATGGCAAAGGCCGGATTGAATACAATTATGGCTTTGGCAATAGTATTTGTAGTACTTATTTTGATTGCTATTATTATCTATTGCTTCAATATTATTCCTTATCTGACTAACAAGATGAAGGAAGCTGCTGAACAGAAGAATAAGAGCATAGAGGCAGAAGTTAACCAAATAGAAAATGAAACTGTAATTTCAAATGATGAGACTGATGATTTGGAATTAGTTGCAGTAATTACAGCAGCTATCGCTGCTTCAACAGGAGCTTCTACAGATGATTTCGTAGTTCGCTCAATCAAGAGAAGATATTAATTAGGAGGACGATTCAATGAAGAGTTATACAATCACAGTAAATGGAAAAGCATATGATGTTACAGTTGAGGAGACAGGTTCTACACCTTCAATCCCAGTTGCAGCTCCTGCAGCAGCACCAAAGGCTGCAGCACCAAAGGCTAGCGGAGCAGCTGGAAATGTCAAGGTAGAAGCTGGTGCAGCTGGAAAGGTATTCAAGGTTGAGGCTTCTGTAGGACAGAATGTTAAGGCTGGAGATACTATTTTGGTATTGGAAGTTATGAAGATGGAAACACCTGTTGTAGCTCCAAAGGATGGAACAATTGCTACAATCGATGTATCAGAAGGACAGTCAGTAGAATCAGGAGCATTGCTTGCAACTTTGAATGCATAATGTAGGAGGAAGTTTTTATGAGTTACGTTAGTGAAACGTTAAGCCGTCTCCTTGAACAGACTGCATTTGCTAATCTTGATTACAAGAACTTTATTATGATTGCAGTTGCATGTGTATTCTTGTATTTGGCAATAAAGAAAGGTTTTGAACCATTGCTTTTGGTTCCAATTGCATTTGGTATGCTTTTGGTAAATATTTACCCTGATATTATTGCTTCACCAGAAGAAACTTCAAATGGTGTCGGCGGATTATTATATTATTTTTATACCTTGGATGAGTGGTCAATTTTACCATCACTTATTTTCCTGGGAGTAGGAGCCATGACTGATTTTGGCCCACTTATTGCAAACCCAATCAGCTTCTTGCTTGGAGCGGCAGCACAGTTTGGTATTTTCAGTGCTTACCTCCTTGCTATTTTGCTTGGATTTAATGATAAATCAGCAGCTGCTGTATCTATTATCGGTGGTGCAGATGGTCCTACATCTATTTTCTTGGCAGGTAAATTAGGGCAGAGTAGTCTTATGGGTCCTATTGCTGTGGCAGCGTATTCTTATATGGCTTTAGTGCCAATTATTCAGCCACCAATTATGAAATTCTTTACTACCAAGAAAGAGAGACAGATCAAGATGGAGAATCTCCGTCCTGTATCTAAGTTAGAGAAGATTCTCTTCCCTATAGTAGTTACAATTATTGTATGTCTTATATTGCCAACAACAGCACCTCTTGTGGGTATGCTTATGTTGGGTAACCTGTTTAGAGAATGTGGTGTTGTTAGACAGCTTTCTGAGACAGCATCCAATGCACTTATGTATATTGTAGTTATCTTACTTGGTACTTCAGTAGGAGCTTCTACAAGTGCTGAGGCATTCTTGAACTGGACAACAATCAAGATTGTTATTTTAGGACTTGTTGCATTTGCTTTTGGTACAACAGCAGGTGTTTTATTTGGTAAATTGTTATGCGCATTAACCCATGGCAAGATTAATCCGCTTATTGGTTCTGCGGGTGTATCTGCCGTGCCTATGGCAGCTCGTGTATCTCAGAAGGTTGGAGCTGATGAAGATCCTACTAACTTCTTATTGATGCATGCTATGGGACCGAATGTAGCTGGTGTTATTGGTACAGCAGTAGCAGCCGGTGTATTTATGGCAATATTTGGTGTATAACACAAGGAGGAAATCATGGCAGAGGAAATGAAAAGACCTGTAAAAATTACAGAGACAATACTGAGAGATGCTCATCAGTCACTTATTGCTACAAGAATGCCTACTGATGAGATGTTACCAATAATTGAGAAGATGGATCAGGTAGGATACCATGCAGTTGAATGCTGGGGGGGTGCTACATTTGACGCATCTCTTAGATTCTTGAAGGAAGATCCATGGGAGAGACTTCGTAAGCTTCGTGATGGATTCAAGAATACAAAGCTTCAGATGTTATTTAGAGGACAGAATATCCTGGGTTACAGTCAGTATCCAGATGATGTAGTAGAATATTTCGTTCAGAAATCTATTGCAAATGGTATTGATATCATTAGAATTTTTGACTGTTTAAATGATGTTCGTAATCTTCAGACTGCAGTTAATGCTTGTAAGAAGGAAGGCGGACATGCTCAGGTAGCTCTTTCTTATACATTGGGCGAGGCTTATACTCTTGACTATTGGAGAGATATGGCCAAAAAGATTGAGGATATGGGTGCTGATTCAATCTGTATCAAGGATATGGCTGGACTTTTGGTTCCATACAAGGCTACAGAGCTTGTTACAGCATTGAAGGAAGGTGCATCAATTCCTATTGATTTGCATACACATTATACATCAGGTGTAGCTTCTATGACTTATATGAAGGCTGTTGAAGCTGGATGTGATATTATTGATACAGCTATTTCACCATTTGCACTTGGAACATCTCAGCCTGCAACAGAAGTTATGGTTGAGACATTTAAGGGCACACCTTATGATACAGGCTTAGATCAGGCTAAGCTTACTGAAATTGCTGATTACTTCAGACCATACAGAGAAGAGTGCTTAGAGAGTGGTCTTATGAATACCAAGGTTCTTGGTGTTAATATTAATACTCTTCGCTATCAGGTTCCTGGCGGTATGCTTTCAAACATGGTATCACAGTTGAAAGAGCAGAATGCAGAGGACAAGTACGAGGAAGTATTGAAGGAAATCCCTAGAGTTCGTAAGGATTTGGGAGAACCACCTCTTGTTACACCTTCATCACAGATCGTTGGTACACAGGCTGTATTCAATGTTCTTATGGGTGAGAGATACAAGGTTGCTACTAAGGAGACCAAGGATGTATTACTTGGTAAATATGGTCAGACTGTAAAGCCATTTAACCCAGAGGTAGTTGACAAGGTATTAGGCGAGGATAAGGTAAATGCTATTACTTGCCGTCCAGCTGATTTGTTGGAGCCAGGTCTCGCTAAGTTTGAGGAGGAGATGAAGCAGTGGAAACAGCAGGATGAGGATGTCCTTACATATGCATTGTTCCCAAAGGTTGCTACAGATTTCTTCAAGTATCGTGAGGCTCAGCAGACCAAGATTGATCCTGCAGCAGCTGATACAAAAAATGGAGCATATCCGGTTTAAATTTGTTCCTTTAAGTAGTATAATTGAATCCATCGGTGCGTTTTTGTACCGGTGGATTTTTTGTATGTTAAAACATATGAAAATACATATTCAAAGTGAATGGAGTATATAATGCAAAATACTAATGATTTACATAATAAATTAAATGAAATGTATAAATCTATGAGCAAGGGGCAGAAGCTTTTGACCAATTATATTACTGATAATTATGACAAGGCGGCATTTCTCACAGCTGCCAAGCTTGGTGAGGTTGTTGGTGTCAGTGAGTCTACAGTTGTAAGATTTGCAATGTTCCTTGGCTACAAGGGCTATCCGGAATTTCAGAGAGCTCTTGAGGAGACAGTTCGCAATAAGTTGAACTCTGTACAGCGTATGGAAGTTACATATGGCAGAATTCAAAAGAATAATGTGCTGAGTTCGGTACTTGCATCTGATGCTGAGAAGATTCATGAGACCATGGAGACAATCAATGAGGAAGTATTCGAACAGGCAGTGGATCTGATTCTCTCGGCCAGAAAGATTTATATTATAGGTATCAGAAGTTGCGCACCATTGGCACAGTTTCTATCATTTTACTTAAATCTAATGTTTGAAAATGTTATTTTGTTAAATACTACAAGTTCAAGCGAGATTTTTGAGCAGATGATTCATATGAATTCTCAGGATTTGATTATAGGTATCAGTTTCCCTAGATATTCTATGAGAACTCTCAAGGCCTTGGAATTTGCCAACAATAGAAGTGCCAAGGTTATCACAATTACAGATAGTGTACATTCGCCTATGAATCTGTATTCTTCTTGCAATTTGATTGCATTGAGCGATATGGCATCAATTTGTGATTCTCTGGTTGCTCCTCTTAGTGTAATCAATGCTTTGATTGTGGCTCTTACTATGAGAAAACAGGATGAAGTGGCTGATACTTTGGAAACATTGGAGCAGATATGGGATGAATATCAGATATATGAAAGCGACGAGATTGATCATATAGATGATTCCTTGAAAATGAGATATGGTAATTTAGGAGATGACAATGAGTAAAGTCCTGGTTGTAGGTGGTGGCGCCGCAGGTATGATGGCTGCAATTGCTGCTGCTGATAAGGGAGCTGATGTTGTTCTTGTGGAGAGCAATGAGAAGCTTGGGAAGAAAATATATATTACCGGCAAGGGCCGATGCAACTTTACCAATGCAAGTGATTTGGAAGATGTATTTGAGGCCGTTGTATCCAACAAGAAGTTCCTCTATAGTTCCTTCTATACATTTGACAATAATGCTGTTATGGACTTCTTTGAAAAAGAAGGAATGCCATACAAAATAGAACGTGGCAACAGAGCTTTTCCAGTTAGTGATCATTCTTCGGATGTTATTAAAACTCTGCAGAATGCCATGAAAAATAGAGGCGTCAAGGTAAAACTTCATACAGAAGTGAGAGATGTTCTGGTGGAGGATTATGCGGAAGACGGCTCCAAGTATATATCTAAAATAACTGGAGCAATCACATCTGATGGGGATACTATAACATGCAATTATGTTATTCTGGCAAATGGTGGTAACTCTTATCAAACTACAGGATCTGATGGAAGAGGATATACTCTTGCCAAGAAGCTTGGATTAAAAGTTACTGATATCAGACCTGCTTTGGTTCCCCTTGTGACCAAAGAGGCATATATTCCTTTCCTGCAAGGTTTATCTCTGAAAAATGTTGCTGTGGAAATATATAAAGGCAAGAAGAAGCTTTATGATGATTTCGGTGAAATGTTATTTACTCATTTTGGAGTTAGCGGACCTATTATATTATCTGCCAGCAGTTATGTGTCAAAACATTTACCGGGAGAATTACAAGCTTATATAGATTTGAAACCGGCTTTAACCAGAGAGCAGATTGATAAGCGTCTTCTAAGGGAGTTTGATGAGAATCCTAACAAGCAGTTGAAGACTATTATGCCCCACATATTGCCGAATAAAATGGTTCAGGTTTTCTGTGATGTGGCTGGTGTTGATGAGATGCTTGTGGCTCATGATATTACAAGAGAACAGAGAGACAAGCTTATAACTACTATGAAAGCATTTCCTATGACCATAGTGGATACCAGAGGTTTCAAGGAAGCTATTGTAACTCAGGGAGGAGTCAGTGTAAAAGAGGTGAATCCTTCTACCATGGAGTGCAAGACCATCAAGGGACTGTATCTGGCAGGAGAGGTTCTGGATTTGGACGCGGTAACAGGTGGATATAATTTGCAAATTGCCTGGTCTACAGGTTATCTGGCTGGATCTAGTATAGAAAATAATTAATAAATTGGAGGAAATTAAAATGGGATTTAATGTAGCAATTGATGGACCTGCAGGAGCAGGCAAGAGTACTATTGCCAAAGCGGTAGCTGCCAAGCTTGGTTTTATTTATGTAGATACAGGTGCAATGTATCGTGCTATTGCTTTATATTTATTAAATCATAATATAGCATCTGATGATGAGAAGGCTATAGAGGAATCTTTGGATGATATTAATGTGGAAATCGCATATGTTGATGGTTCACAGCAGGTTTTGCTCAACGGAGACAATGTATCCAAGGAGATTAGAAGAGAGGAAGTTGGGAATATGGCTTCCGCTACAAGCGTATATGGATGCGTTAGAAGTAAGCTTCTGTCACTTCAGAGAGAGTTGGCCAGAAAGTCAGATGTAATTATGGATGGTAGAGATATTGGAACATGCGTACTTCCTGATGCTCAGGTCAAGGTATATCTCACGGCCAGTGTCGATTGCCGTGCTCAGCGTAGATATAAGGAATTAGTGGAGAAGGGTGAAACTCCAGTTCTTGAGGATATTAAGAAGGATATTAGCGACAGAGATTACAGAGATATGCATAGAGATATAGCACCTCTTAAACAGGCTGAGGATGCAGTATGTGTTGACTCTTCAGATATGACTATTCAGGAAGTGGTTGATACAATTGTGGGATTGTGCGAAAAATAAAATCTGCATTTTATAATTCACGAGGTAAATGATATGAATGTAAAACTTGCAAAAAGTGCGGGCTTTTGTTTTGGAGTGAAAAGAGCTGTTGATACAGTAAACTCTGAAATAGCCAAGGCTACCAATAAGAAAATATATACATACGGACCAATTATTCATAATGAAGAAGTGGTAAATGAGTTCAAAGCTCAGGGCGTGGATGTTATTGAGGAAGGTATGGATCTCTCTGGAATCCAGCCTGGAACTGTTATAATCAGATCCCATGGAGTGTCTAGAGAAGTGCAGAATAACCTTATGAATTCAGGCTTTGATGTGGTAGATGCTACCTGTCCATTTGTTAAGAAGATTCATAGACTTGTGGATGAACATTCTGCAGCAGGTTACTATGTACTTGTTGTTGGCAATCCAAGCCATCCTGAGGTTGAAGGTATTGTAGGATGGATTAATGGGGACGACTACAAAGTCATATCCAATGACAGTGATTTGTCATTTTTGGAAAATGTGAAAGAACGCAAGATTTGTATGGTTTCTCAAACCACATATAATCACAGGAAATTTCAAGATTTAGTTGAAATAATAACTGAAAAAGGGTATGATATACTTGTTTTGAATACTATCTGTAATGCTACAGAAGAACGTCAGGTAGAAGCATCGGAAATATCGAAGGAAGTAGATGCCATGATAGTTATCGGTGGCAAGAAAAGTTCTAATACGCAGAAGTTATTCGAAATATGCAAAAGGGAATGTGAAGATACTTACTATATTCAAACAAAGGATGACCTGGACTTATCGGTACTGCAATCCATCGACAACGTAGGTATTACCGCAGGGGCGTCAACCCCAAACAAAATTATTGAGGAGGTTCAACAGTATGTCAGAGATGAGCTTTGAACAAATGATTGACAATTACGACAAAACAATAAGAAATGGAGAGGTAGTAGAAGGTACAGTTATCGATGTGAAACCTGATGAGATTTTCGTTGATCTTGGCTTTAAGTTTGATGGAATCATTACTCGTAACGAGTATACAAACGAAGCTAACGCAGATCTTACAACTATGGTTAAGCCTGGGGATTCAATTGATGCGCTTGTAATCAAAGTTAGTGAGAGCGAAAGCAAAGTATTACTTTCTTACAAGAGACTTGCTGCAGAGAAGGGCAACAAGAGACTTGAAGAAGCATTTGAAAACGGTGAAGTTCTTACAGCAAAGGTTGATCAGGTATTAAAGGGTGGACTTAGTGTTATCTTTGAAGAGACAAAGATTTTCATTCCAGCAAGCCTTGTATCAGATCAGTTTGAAAAGGATTTAGATAAATATAAGGATCAGGAAATTGAATTTGTTATTACAGAATTCAATCCTAGAAGAAGAAGAATTATCGGTGACAGAAAGCAACTTTTGGTTGCTAAGAAGGATGAGTTGGCTGAGAAGTTATTTGCTTCAATCAAGGTTGGCGACGTTGTTACTGGTACAGTAAAGAATGTTACAGATTTTGGTGCTTTCATCGATTTAGGTGGAGCTGATGGATTACTTCATATCTCTGAGATGTCTTGGGGACGTGTTGAGAACCCTAAGAAGGTATTCAAGGTTGGAGATGAAGTAAAGGTATTCATCAAAGAAATCAATGACAAGAAGATTGCACTCAGCATGAAGTTTGAAGATGAGAATCCTTGGAAGGATGCTTCTACAAAGTTTGCTGTAGGTAATGTTGTAAAAGGTAAAGTTGCTAGAATGACAGACTTTGGTGCTTTCGTTGAGTTGGCTCCAGGTGTTGATGCTTTACTTCATGTATCTCAGATTGCAAAAGAACATATCGAGAAGCCATCTGATGTACTTACAGTAGGACAGGAAGTTGAGGCAAAGGTTGTTGAATTCAGAGAGTCTGACAACAAGATTAGCCTGAGCATCAAGGCTTTGATTGCTCCAGAAGAAGCTGAGGATGATGATGCAGAAGTTGCTGATGTAAATATCGAAGAAGTTGCATCTCAGCTTGCAGAAGAGACAGAGGAGTAATCTGTTTATAATAAACTTTAGGGAGATTGTATTATGGATAATTATGAGGCTTTTAAAGATCAGGTTTATAAACTGACCAAGATTGATTTGAGCTCTTACAAAGAGAAGCAGATGCGACGCAGAATTGATTCTCTTGTAAAGAAAAACAAATGTACTTCATATGATGACTATGTTAAGTTGCTTAAGACTGACAAGGGTGTATTTGATGAGTTTGTTAATTTTCTTACTATAAATGTATCAGAGTTCTATAGAAATCCTGAACAGTGGGACTTGCTTGTGAATGAATTTGTTCCAGAACTTATTAAGAAGTTTGGAGATAACTTGAATATCTGGTCTGCTGCATGTTCTACAGGAGATGAACCTTATTCACTTGTTATGGCATTATCTAAGCATCTTGATCTTAGAAAGATTAAAATCCATGCTACTGATATTGACAAGCAGGTAATTGCTACAGCAAAGGTTGGCTTGTATTCTGAGAAGAGTATTGCAAATGTTCCAGATGAATATAAGAAGAAGTTCTTTACAAAAGTAGGAAATTCTTACCAGATTTCTGATGAGATAAAGAGATGCGTTGATTTTAAAGAGCACAATTTGTTATCAGATGCTTATCCAAAGAACTGTGACATGATTGTATGTAGAAATGTATTGATTTATTTCACAGATGATGCAAAGGATGATATTTACAAGAAATTCGCTGCTTCTTTGAAGAATGGTGGTATCTTATTCATTGGTAGTACAGAACAGGTTTCTGGATACAAAGATATGGGATACAAGAGAAGATATTCTTTCTTCTATGAAAAAGAACAATAAAAGACATAATAAAATCGTAGTAGGTTTTGGCCTGCTACGATTTTTTGTTTACCAGTATTAAATTGATAAATATTGATTTCTGATTTACCTCACCAGGGATAATAAGTCCTGTACATAAGCCATCCAGAATTCAGCATCATAATCATCCCGATAAGTGAGATATCTCTGGCTTTTAGCTATTGTTTCATAAAATGAATACAAATCATCGCTTACCTGGAATTTATTGCTTACAGGAATGAATAATCCTGTCTGCTTTATGAAACAAGTGCTGGCCTTGGCCTTTACCTTTCTGGAGGAAGGAATGGAAGTTGCCATCTCACGAAGTATACATATGTCTTCTTCTGGCAGATAATAATATTTCTTAAAATCTTTTATAAAATATTTCAATTCTCCCTGGTATAGAGGGATTAAACATTTCAAAATATTATCAGTTATACTTATATAAGCATCATTTACCTTGAAATTTACTGGATTTGGCAGTGATATATCTAACTTAATAGTAATTACCAGTTCTTTGACACTATTTCCCTGGAAGTCAGTTTCATCAACAATCTTGAATTCATCAACCTGAGACATTTTCTTTACAAAATCCCTGTAGGCGATAATTGGTATTAAATCAGACATTCCTTTCACATCATCATGGTTGTGGAGCAGAAGTAAATCCAATTTATCTTCACTGGGATTTGCCACGTATTCTTTATATATATCAATTAACTGTCCGCCGTTATATTGATCATCACGATTGATTCCCAAGAATGCCTCTATGGATTTTTGGTTATAGGCAGCCAGATTTAAAATATTTTTCACAGAAGTGCATATTCTAAATAAATCAATATGATTTCGAGGTTTTTTGAATTCAATATTATGGATTTGGCATCTGTCATTTATAAAAGGTTCATCAAATGCAAGTCCATTGAAAGTAATGACTGTATTGAAATTATCAAGCTTAGAAGCGAAGGCTTCCAATACATTTACCTCGTCATCGGGATTCTCGGCAAAGAATTGTTCTATGGTTATGACATTGTCATGATAATATGCACAACCTATTAGATAGACGGTACAATGCTGACGAGAGAAGCCTGTGGTTTCAATATCATACATTAGACTTTTGGGCTTAATATAATCTCTGCTATATTCATCTATTTCATATGGATAGTTCTTAGAAATGTGTATCATCTTATTGTATATCCCCATTAGTTATTTGATGTATATACATATATCATATATACCTTTCGTACTAAAAATTATACAATGAAATATGTGTTTTGGCACCTTAAAGTGTTATAATTTACTATAATGCGTGTGAAAGCGTAAACTATCATAAGAGGAGGGTTATTAAATGGGCCTAAAGACATTTGAGGGTGGCGTTCATCCGGCTGATGGAAAAGAATTATCTAAATCAAAGCCAATTAAAGAATTGCTACCTGATGGAGAATTGATTTTCCCATTGTCTCAGCATATTGGTGCACCAGCAACACCGATTGTGGCAGTTGGAGATTCGGTTCTGAAAGGACAGAAAATTGCAGAAGCCGGCGGATTTGTGTCTTCTCCAATTTATTCATCTGTATCAGGTACTGTAAAAGCTATTGCTAAGCACAGAGTGACTACTGGTGATATGGTTGATTCCATTGTTATTGAAAGTGATGGATTATTTAACGAAGTTGAATACAGTCCATGTGATGATGTTACAGCTCTTTCCAATGAAGAAATAATAAATAAGATTAAAGAGGCTGGAGTAGTTGGTATGGGAGGCGCTGGTTTCCCTACACATGTTAAGCTATCTCCAAAGGAGCCTGAGAAGATCGAGTATATTATTGCTAACTGTGCTGAGTGTGAGCCATATTTGACTTCGGATTACAGAAGAATGGTTGAACAGCCAGAGAAGCTTGTGGAAGGTATGAGAATTATTTTACAGTTATTCCCACAGGCAAAGGGTATATTTGGAATTGAGGACAACAAGGCTGATTGTATTGAAACAATTTCTAAGTTGGTTGAAAATGAGCCTAGAATGGAAGTGTGTCCACTTATGACAAAGTATCCACAGGGTGGAGAGCGTCAGTTAATTCATGCTACTACAGGTAGAGATATTAATTCCAAGATGCTTCCTGCTGATGCTGGATGTATCGTTGACAATGTGGAGACTATGGTTGCTATTTACAATGCAGTTAAACTTGGTCAGCCACTTACTAACAGAATCTTCACTGTAACAGGTGATGCAGTATGTGAGCCAAGAAACTTCTATATCAGCATTGGTACAAACTACCAGCAGTTACTTGAAGCTGCAGGTGGATTGATTCATCCTGCCAAGAAGATGATTGCAGGTGGTCCTATGATGGGATTTTCTATGTTTGATATTGATGTTCCTACAACCAAGACTACTTCAGCATTGCTTTGCATGACAGAGGATGAAGCATCGAAGTATGAGACAACTGCATGTATCAATTGTGGTAGATGTGTTGAGGCATGCCCTGAGAAATTAGTTCCATCAAGACTTGCTGATTTTGGCGAGAGACATCAGATGGATATGTTCGAGAAGTGGTATGGTCTTGAGTGCGTAGAATGTGGAAGCTGTAGTTATGTATGCCCAGCTAGAAGACCTCTTGCTCAGTCTGTTAAGACAATGAAGAAGCAGGTTTTGGCTGAGAAGAGAAAGCAGAAGTAGAAAGGAGAGCATGAAAAGTGAGCGATTTATTAAACGTTTCTTCTAACCCTCATGTTAGAGATAAAGTCGATACACAGAGAATTATGTTGCTTGTAATTATTTCACTTTTGCCTGCAACAGTTTTCGGTATTTTCAATTTTGGAATTCACTCGTTGATTCTTGTGGCTGTATCAATCATAAGCTGTGTTTTATCAGAATATGTATTTGAAAAGATTGTACACAAGAAATCTACAGTTACTGATTTAAGTGCTGTTGTAACAGGTTTGTTATTGGCACTTAACTTGCCACCAACACTTCCAGTATGGATGGCTGCATTAGGTGGTGTATTCGCAATTGTTGTTGTGAAAATGTTATTTGGAGGTCTTGGTCAGAACTTCATGAACCCTGCATTGGGTGCTAGATGTTTCCTTTTGATTTCCTTCACAGGTCCTATGACAACATTTGCTTATGATGGAGTTACAGGAGCTACACCACTTGCTCTTCTCAAGGCAGGTGAGCCAGTAGATACAATGGCTATGTTACTTGGAACTACATCAGGTACTATTGGTGAGACAAGTGCACTTTGCCTCATTATTGGAGCAATTTTTCTTATTTTGTGTGGTGTTATTGATCTGAAGATTCCTGGAACATACATTTTGACATTCGTAATCTTTATTGTATTGTTCGGTGGTCATGGATTTGATACAAATTACATCGTTGCACAGTTGTGTGGTGGTGGATTAATGCTTGGAGCATTTTTCATGGCAACAGATTATGTCACATCTCCAATTACACCAAATGGTAAGATCCTCTTTGGAATCTGCCTTGGAGTTTTAACTGGATTGTTCAGAATATTTGGAGCATCTGCAGAAGGTGTATCTTATGCAATCATCTTCTCAAACCTTTTGGTTCCACTTATTGAGAGAGTTACAATTCCTAGAGCATTTGGTATTGTGAAAGAGAAAAAAGGAGGGGATAAGTAATGAATAAATTAGTAAAAGACGCTTTGACCCTTACAGTTATTACATTGGTTGCTGGAGCAGCTTTGGGTTTGGTACATGCTATCACACTTGAGCCTATTGCCAAGGCACAGGAAGCTGCAAAGCAGGCAGCATATAAAGAAGTATTTGAGACAGCTGAAGCCTTTACTGATTTAGAAGGCTTTGACAGTGAGGCTGCTACCAAGACTGTAGCAGATGCAGGCTTTGCAAATGATGATATTACAGGTTGCGTTGTTGCAGCTGATGCATCTGGAAATCCTTTGGGATATGTAATTACAGTTGTTACTCATGATGGATATGGCGGAGATATTAATTTCTCAGTTGGTATTACAAATGAGGGTATAATCAATGGATATTCTATTATGGATATCAGCGAGACACCTGGTCTTGGTATGAAATCTACAGAAGAGAAGTTTAAAAGCCAGTTCAATAACTTAAAGGCTCAGACTCTTACTGTTACCAAGACTGGCAAGACAAATGAAGCTGAGATTGATGCCATCAGTGGTGCTACAATCACTTCAAAGTCTGTGACAAATGGTGTTAATGCCTGCGTGGCTTATTTCAATACATTAGCAGGAGGTGGAGCAAATGAATAAGAATGTAGAGCGTCTACAGAACGGTATTATTAAAGAAAATCCAACCTTTGTGCTTATGTTGGGTATGTGTCCTACACTTGCTGTTACTACTTCAGCAATGAATGGACTTGGTATGGGACTTTCTACAACAGTTGTACTTGTTGTATCTAACCTGGTTATTTCTCTTCTGAGAAATATTATCCCTGATAGAGTCAGAGTTCCTGCTTTCATTGTTATTGTTGCATCAATAGTTACTATGGTTCAGTTCCTGTTACAGGGATATGTAC